>CEWR01015636.1_pt1 | contig 53714 bp, 43 predicted proteins | sample 356321 | NCBI WGS metagenome assembly CEWR01 (sample SAMEA2621551, study PRJEB7988) | marine metagenome | biome: marine biome (ENVO:00000447); feature: mesopelagic zone (ENVO:00000213); material: "saline water (ENVO:00002010), including plankton (ENVO:xxxxxxxx)" | depth 790 m
AGACAACGACATTGCTTCCCAAACCAGTGCATCCGTAGCAAATATTTTTGCTGCGAAAATATTCAACGAACTTTCGGCAGCTAGGAATGGCTGGGACGGAAATACAGATGGAACTATTTCTTCCTCTACTGGAGAGGGAGGGATGGCGCAGGCTAGAGCCAGCGCCCAGCAAATGGCCACTCTAACGTTAGAAGCTAAGGATCTTCCGGGAAGTGAAACATCGACCCTGCCGGGAGATAAACCTGCCAGCGGCGGTAGTGTACTAGGGCTTGGACTCCCAAGCGTTGGGGAAAGCATAATTAGAGATCTTATATTACTGTCATACCTGCTTGGCATCGCGATGGTAGGAGTTGGCTCTGTTATCCTTTCAAGGAACAGAACATAATTCAGATATAAAATTCCTTTGGATATAAAAACCCCGCTCGCTCGAACGGGGTTTTTTTTTGCCTGCTGTAGTGAGTAATAATGGTAAAAATAATCTCTCCATTACTCTAGTAGCAATTTGTCTAGTCAGCATTATAAATCTATCTTGTGCATCAGATAACCAACTTTCGTCCGAAAGCCAACCCAGGACCGCAAAGCAAGTACTAGACCAAAGCGGAACAATAATGAAGTCTGTGTCATCCTTTGAATTTCAATTGTCGCACAAGAATATTAGTGGCACCCGAATTGGTGATTTGGTCTTCTCAAAAGCAACCGGATTAATATCTGATAGAAATTCAATGTCCATTGAAGCCAAATTCTTGTTTGGCAATTTGACCCTTTCTGGGGGTTTCTCAACAATCAACGATACTACTTTTTTCTTAAACCCGCTTACTCAAAAATGGGAAGTGGCCGAAGATTCCGTATCCCCTCTTTCCTTCTTTGATCCCGAGAAAGGAATTGAAAAAATACTATCCAGCACCACTTCCCCGAAATTCAGATCTAATAGCGAGAAATTTTGGAACATAGAAGGATCTATGCCGGCTTCATCACTTTCTAATTTGGTCGGAGAAACAAGTGATAATAACGTTAAAATAATTGTGTGGATAGACAAAGACTCTCTCTACCTAACCAGAGCTATTATTTCTGGTCAATTGAATGGATACGATGATTCAGCCAATATGAACGAAATCCAAAGAATAATTAACATATCCAGATTTAATGAAGAAATAGTTATTGAGAACCCTTTAAACTAGTATTTACAGCTAATCACATGACGAAACTTACCAAAAAAAATGTAGCTCTAATACCTATTTTTGCAGGTATATTTTTTGCTGCAGACGATCAGACTGTAGTCGTAACAATACTTCCCCAGATAATGTCGGATTTAATGGTGGATGTGACCGAACTGGATAAGGCCATGTGGACAGTTACAGGTTATCTATTAGGATACGTATCTGTAATGCCTATTATGGGTAGGATTTCCGACATATATGGACGCAAATTTATCTATGTAGCTTCTATGTCAGTTTTTATGCTGGGATCAGTTGGTACCGGATTGACTAATTCCATGGGGTTTTTAGAATCTTATTCCTACCATGACAGTGCTTTAATCAGAAGCTGTTCAGCCAGCATTTTAGAAGCCACAACCTCCATAAACTGGGTTATTGGCACTCGAATAATCCAAGCTGTCGGAGCTGGTGCCTTAATCCCAATTACAATAGCAATCATTAGTGATTTCTATTCTGGTAAGGAAAGAGCTATCCCTTTGGGATTGACCGGGGCATCTGCAGAAGCTGGCGCAGTCACAGGTCCTTTATGGGGAGGAATAATCACTCAGTTTTTTTCATGGCAGTGGGTGTTTTGGTTAAACATACCAATCGGATTACTCGTAATAGCGGGTATTTTATTTCTGGTCCCTAACTCTAAGGGTTCCACGCATAAAATAGATTACCTTGGCTCAGGCATAATAGTGGCCGCAATCTGTTTTATCACATTAGGATGCTCACAATCTGGAAGTAACACATCATTTTTAGTAATTTTTATATCTGTTGGGGTATCTTTGTTAATCGGTTACTACCTACTATCAAAGCAGAAGGATAATTCAGTCATACCAATTGAACTATTTAAAAACATCCAATTCCTAGCTGCAAACACCTTACATTTATTCTATGGAGCAGCCCTTATCATCACTATGGTAACAATACCACTGATGGTAAATACCGTCCTCTATGGCACTTCTCTTGAAGGGGGGTTAATTCTGATGAGAATGACAATCGCTATCCCCATAGGGGCAGTGATCGGGGGGTGGCTTAGCAAACATTATGATCTTAGGATACCAGCGGTTTCCGGGCTTATATTTTGTTTTGTAGCTCTACTATTTATGAGCCGCTGGAACGACTTAATTGAGGACCCACTGATGTCATACCATTTATTAATGGCTGGCTTTGGTTTTGGCTTGATGATAGCTCCGATTACAACGTCCGCTATCAACAGCTCTAGTACAAAAAACCAAGGATCAGCAGCTGGAATAATCAGTTCTTCGCGCTTCCTGGGAATGACTTTTGGAATTGCTGCCCTATCAGCTTGGGGATCTCAAAGATTCCAAGATTTACTACTGGGTATAGATTTAAAAATTACTGGAACTGGAGTTCTTGGTACTCCCCCGTCTGGATTTGAAAACCAATTAATCCGAGCAGGGGTAAATTTATTCCATGATTTTTTTATGATTGGTTCGGTACTCTGCTTAATAGGAATATTTCCATGTCTTTTATTGGTGAAACCCAGAAGGGCAAAAGATCCTATGGGATAGCACAGGTAATCATTCTAATTGGTAAACCGACCCCCATCCACGTTAATAGACTGACCTGTAATATTTTCGGCGAGATCAGATGCTAAAAAGGCCACTATATTTCCGATATCTTCCGGAGTCTGCTCTCTTTGAAGCGGAATCCAAGCTTTAACAAATTGATCGAAAAGGTCTTTACCTTTAAGACCTTCGGTCTTAAGGCTACCTCCAAATTGAGATCTTTTTCTTGCGATCGATTCCCATATTGGAGTCCATATAAGCCCCGGACATACGGCATTTACATTCACATTATATGCAGCCATTTGTAGAGCATGCGATTGTGTCCAACTCACAACTGCCGCCTTTGAAGTACTATAATGTGGTGAATCTGGGCTTCCCTGCCGAGCAGCTATTGAAGCAATGTTAATAATTTTGCCGTGTTTTTGGTTCTGAAACTCTTTGCTAACCCTTTCAGAAACCTTTACAACTCCTCTTACATTAACCTCATATACTTCGGTCCAGTCTTGACTATTCGGAATTTCTCTATTCGACCAACCTTCAGATCCAATTATTCCGGCATTGTTAACCAATATATCGATTTTTTCTCTATTCTTGATGTGTTCTGAAATAATTTCATCAATTGAATTTTCATCAGTAACATCCATTTGCCTTGCTCTAAATTTATCGCCGTAACCACAATGTTTTAGTGTATCCTCTGCACCTTTTCCAGATATATCCGTCACTAACACATTTGCCCCTGCCAAGGCCAAAACCGAGCATATACCCCTACCTATACCGCTCCCTCCACCTGTGACTATAGCTTCTTTTCCGGACAAATTGATCATATTTAATCCGACTTCAAAATCTTCTTCCATTCCGAGGTCACAAATCTTTTGCCCTGATACATTACGATAGGTCTTTTGATTAACCTAGGTTCTGCAATCATGAGATCCAACATTTGAGAGGCAGTCATATTTGACTTTTCCAAACCTAATTTTTTGAAAGAGGGGCTTCTCCAAGAAAATAACTCAGATGGATCATCTCCTAATAGGCCATTCTGAAGTTCATCCAAAGAAAAGGGGTCGTTGAAAAAATCTCGTATTTCACACTCAAACCCAGCCTGCGAAAGCTCCGCCTTCGCTTTTGTACAGCTACTTCAACGATTCCAACCATAAAACAACAAATGCTGCATTCCAACCTCCACCAATCTAAGCCGGTTATTCAACCACCCTGATCACATTACCTATCATTCTAACGACATCTAGTTCCCTCAAGCTCGATACAGCCCTCGTTACAGAACTTTCATTGGCTTCGTGAGTCATAATGACCAATTCAGCATCTGTAGATTGATCACCCAATCCTTTTTGGATAAAAGAGGAAATACTGATCCCGCAATCTCCTAGCACAGCCGCAATTCTAGCGAGTACTCCTGGTTGGTCTTCAGCTTCAAGTCGAAAATAGTATTTGGTTATCAACGTATCTATTGATCTAATATCTATGCCATCAGATAACCGGACCGGATCTAGTAAATCAGTACCGTCAGAAATGGTTCGGGCGATGTTGACGATATCTGCCACTACGGCACTAGTAGTTGGCATAGAGCCCGCGCCTGGGCCATGAAACAATAATTTACCCAACAAATCCGTCTCTACTTCCACAGCATTCAGAACATCATCCACCTTAGCTAACATTTGATCCTCTGGTATCAAAGCAGGATGAACTCTTGCTAGTACACTAGAATCGGTTCGAGTAGCTATAGCTAACAGCTTTATCGAATATCCTAATTCCTTAGCGTATAAAAAATCTTTATCAGTAAGGTTGGTTATCCCTTCCGTAAATATGTCAGTGTCTTTCACGCTAGCCCTGAACGCTAAGGTAGACAATATCGATAACTTATATGCCGCATCCACTCCCTCTACATCACTAGTCGGATCTGATTCAGCATAGCCCAATTTTTGGGCCTCCTGCAGCATTTGCTGATAATCAGCTTGTTCGTTCGCCATTCGAGTTAGAATATAATTGGTCGTTCCATTGATGATGGCTTTAATAGATTTGATGTCATTAGCCACCAAATCACGCATCAAGGGAGAAATTATTGGTATCCCTCCACCCACACTTGCTTCGAAAAGTACTCTAACGTTATTCTCTCTGGCCAAAGAGAATATATGAGAGCCATGTTTTGATATCACTTCTTTATTCGCAGTAACTACATGCTTCCCATTTTTTACCGCTGCCAGAATCAATTCCAATGCTGGATGCTCACCGCCCATCAATTCCACGACAATATTTACTGATTCATCATTTATTAACTCTTCAGGATTATCTCCTAAAATATTACGGGGAACCATGAATTCTCTCTGCTTTGAAGTATCGCGAACCGCTACCTTCATTAGCTTTAGTGGCAACCCTACGTGACTATGCAATACGGCAGAATTTTCGGTTATCGCCCTTGCTACCCCTGATCCAACTACTCCCATTCCAATAAGTCCAACCCCTATAGAGCTTCTCATAAAGCGCCTTTACCTAGAATTCAATATTGATTGAAGTGGATCCGGTGTCGGAGTTGGGGCACGAGATGATAACCGGAGTTGTTGGAAGACCCATTCGTAAATAAACGAATTGAAAATCGCATAGACATCATGCTTGCTTCTTTCATCATTAATCCAATCTTGTAGAGCCTTTGATTTTAGTTCGTCACGAACTTCAGATGACAGTTCTTTTGCCGGTTGACGTTCAGAGATCATAAAAAACAAAGTCTGGGTGTGGTTGTCTTTGTCTTTGACAGGCTCACTTAATTCTCCAGGTTCTAGTAGGAAAAAGTCCCGCTCGTAATCTGAAATAACTCCTTTAGCAATCCAACCCATGTCGCCTCCCAACCTGATTTTTTCTGGCATATCTACTGAAAACTCTCGTGCTATTTCAATATATGCCAACTGAAACTGGTTTGGATCTGTGATATCCCTAACCGCATCCTCATATTTGAGTTGCATTATGTCCATTTCACCAGTTTGTGGCATCACAATCCGGAAAAGGTGAACTTGCTCCGCTACAAATGGAACCGACTCCCCAACCTGCTGTCTAAATTTTTCTCTAAGGATCGCCTTCTGCACTAGCGACCTATGTGTTGACTCATCTATCTGAATGGTATTCAAATAGTTCAAATGTCGCTCAGCCGTTTCCCGGGCAATCTGTTCCTCCGATTTACCTAAGACCATTTGCTGCCCCGGCCGCATGATTAGAGCGATTTGGTCATCGATCTCCTCGTCAGAAACAAAAATTCCCTGAGATGGGCCCATTTGCAGCAAAATCTCATTTTCTACCATCAATTGGAGAGATTCAAATATTCCCGAGCTCGCGTCAAATGTGCCCCCCATAAATTCAGAGCTTTTTTGTCTTATTCTCACCAACTCGACCAGATCTCCTCTTGTATACTCGACACCATCCACTTTCACGACTAACTCTCTATGTGGCATTACAAACACCACAATGTATCCGGCTATAAATATTGAGATCACTAACAGAAAAGATATTCCTAAGAGGCCTATAGTTAGTTTTTGACGCCGTCTGAGAACAGGTTGCTGCATAGCAACTCTTCTTTTATCTACACGTAGCGGACGACCAGAACTCACTTGATTTAAGACTTTCCTGGAATGATTAATTATTCACATGAGGGGGAGAGAACATACAGGTTGGCTATGACCTAGGCCTGTAATGAACGGGCAAAGCACCCTTCTGGGCCGGGGAAAATGGAAGTAAAGCCAAGTGGCGGGCTTTTTTCACAGCTTTTGCCAAAGATCTTTGACATTTCGCACACATGCCACTTTTTCGACGAGCCTCTATCATGTATCTTTCTGAAAGAAATTTCTTAATATAATCAACATCCTTATAGTCCAATTCCTTTTTATCCACGCACGGTTGGCAAAATTTCCGACGTGAATAAAAGCGTGGGCGACCTCCACCTCCAGGCCTTCTTTGCGGGGTGGTTTCTCTTCCTGTTGTCATCAATAGACTCCGATTTAGTTACTATACTTACGAAAAGTTATGAATTTCTGTCGATCACCAAGGCAAATCATCTTCGATTTCACCTTCACCTTCAATTGAAGGGCTTGTAGAGGAAGACCCTGTAGAATCAGGTGAAGGGCTTGTAGAGGAAGACCCTGTAGAATCAGGAATGGATCCTCCTTCTGAAAATCCTCCCGATGAACTCGCATTCGCGCCTCTGCTATCGATGAATCGAACCTCAGAAGCATTCACGTCAAGAGATACCCTTGTTTCTCCATCATTTCCTACATATGTACGGCTACTGAGGCGGCCTTCTACATATACTTTACTCCCTCGTTGCAGATATTGATTGCATGTTTCTGCCAACCTATTCCAAGCGCTAATCCGAAACCATTCAGTTTCCTCTCTATTCTCCCCATCAGAGGCTTTGTACCGGCGATTTGTTGCGACAGTGAATGAGGTTACCGGGTTTCCGTTAGGCGTGTACCTCATTTCAGGATCAGATCCTAAATTCCCAATTATGAGTATCTTATTCATAGTCATATCAAACCCCCTCTCTAACGAGAATTACACTTTTGATATCAAATGTACCAATACATCTTGATTTGCATTCAAAGTCCTTACCAACTCTTTGACGTCAGATGAATCCATTGAAATATCAGCTTTGTAATAGCTTCCTTCCTGAAAGGTGTTTACCAAGTACGAAAGCCTTTTCACGCCCCATTCTTCCCTACCTGTAACCTCTCCACCCGACGAGGTGATAACATCCGCGATACCGTCCACAATTACTGTAGCCTCAGCCTCGGTTGAAACTGGGGACAGGGCCATTACCAACTCATATTTTCGTTTTCTCTCAGCCAAAGCCAGAACACTCCAATGATTATTTTTTAGCCAACCGTCAGTATAGCACGCTGAAGGCATCCTCAACAATTTCAATTCCAGCATAAAATCCCGTCTATTTCATACCTGAAGAATGCAAAAGTCTAAGGCTAAATGATAAGATTCCTTGAAATTAAAAGTTCTTGGAGATATTAATGGCCTTCAAAGAAAATCCTAGTGTTTATCTGGTCACTAAACCTGCTATTAATTGGCCTCAAATCGCTAACTTTTTTGAAGAAGAGAATGTACCTCCCATCCCTGACTCGGTGAGGGCTGGTGACGACGAATCAGCTGCTGTTATAGAGATATCGGCAAGAATGTGTTACATGAGCTACGGCAGGGGTCGCAGAGACATCACTGATTTTATAAACAATCTATTGAGCTCAAAAGATGGAAGTGTTTTTGAACACGTAAATTACGGTTTGATCGTGACCGGCGTTTCTAGAAGCCTTACTCACGAATTAGTTCGGCATCGAGCAGGATTTGCTTACAGTCAAAGATCTCAGAGATACGTGGACGAAACAGAGGGAACATTTGTTATTCCACCAGCCTTGTCCTCAAAAAGAGATTTCACAAAGGAAGCGAGAAAAGTATTAGATGACGCGTTGGTACATGCAGCTGAAAGTTATACTGAACTAGTGACTGCCCTAGAAAAATCGTTGCCGAAATCAATATTCGACAGCAATACCGATAGAAGAAAAGCTATAAGGCAAGCAGCCAGATCGGTTTTACCAAATGCAACTGAAACGAAAATTTTCATTACCGCAAATGTGAGAGCATTAAGGCATTTCATTGAATTAAGGGGTGCCAATTTTGCTGATTGGGAAATAAGATTTCTCGCAATTGAAATACTTAAATTACTTCGGGTTGAAGCTCCATTATTATTTGGTGATTTTCTAATTGAGGACCTTGAGGATGGCACCCAGATAACATATCCAAAATACTCCAAAGTTTAATTGGTCCAGTATTTTAATTAGGGGTCTTGATCCTGGCTATATTCCATCTGGTTATGTTCCATAATGTAATAAACCCACCGTAATAGGGAGAACGTACCGTTGTCAGAGATATTTGAACCCCGTGGCAAACCTAAGAAGGCTGATACATATTTGGCATGGATTCTTCCTCAGGAAACGCTAGAACCTCATCTAATAGTCAGGCAATCTGAAAAAGAAGCATGGAAAATTGCAGATGGCCTGCTATGTCAAACCTCTAAATCTGTCTTGAAACAAAGAGGTAAATCTTCCGAAAACACCAGTATGGTAGGTCAAAGATCTCAATCCCAGCGATATGAAAATAACAAAATGGGCACACATTTATGGAATGGAATATCCAATGTTCGAGTTAATTGCGGGACAGCCATTGTTGGAAATGTAGAACAGGTCTCAGAAGAGCTGCTTAGCTATTGGCAGCTTGGAATAGATGAGTTTATATTGTCCGGGTTTCCTCATGTTACTGAATGCAACATAGTTTCAGAGCAATTATTGCCTGTCCTTATAGACAAAATAACCCAGGAGTTAAGAGTATGAAATGGCTAAGATGCCAAACAAAAGATGAAACCTTCTATGGTCTCTTAAACGATAATATCGTATCCAAAGTTCATGGGTCACCATTTGATGGGTATGAGCAAACCACTCAAAAATTCCCGATTGAAGAAGTGAAAATATTACCCCCAGTTATACCGAAAACTTTCTACGCTGCGGGGATAAATTACAAAAAACATGTCTTAGAGGCAGCATCTCTACTGAACAGGAAACCCAATTTACCTGAAAAGGCTGATATTGGATATAGAGCCAATAATGCAATCATAGGCCACGGAGATCCCATAGTCATACCCAGGGACGCAACAGATAAAATTCATTACGAAGCTGAGCTGGTAGTGGTTATAGGAAAAGTCGCTAAAAATGTTTCAATGGAAGATTCTCTAAAGTATGTTTTGGGATATACGGTGGGTAATGACGTCAGCGAGAGAACATGGCAGGCCTCTGATAGAACGTTATGGCGTGCGAAAAATACTGACACGTTTAAGCCTATGGGACCTTGGATTGAAACAGAAGCAAGCCTCAATGAAATGGTGACAACCGTGAGGCTTAATGGTCAGGAAACTATTTCGTTTGACACTAACGACATGATTTTTGGAGTAGAAAAATACATATCGGAAATTACCAGGTACCTAACTTTACACCCTGGAGACGTGATCTGGATGGGCACCGATGGTACGTCCAAGGATATGAAAAATGGCGATACATGTGAAATTGAAATTTCAGGTGTAGGCACACTTAGTAACCCCGTCATCAAGGATAGTTAGGCCTCAGTCAAAAAATACGACTTATGGAGAAGATACTATGAGCAAGGTAGAATCAGTTTTGGGCCCGATGGAGACTTCTGATTTAGGTTTCACTTTGTCGCACGAACATATCGTTGTCAGTTCTGCTGGGATACCTCAAATATATCCGGAATTCATCCAACGAGAAGATTCAATAACTGAGGCAATAAAGGTTCTTTCCGAAGCAAAGGATGAAGGCCTTGACTCGATAATTGATGTAACGACCCTCGACCTCGGCAGGGATATAGATATGTTGGCAAAAGTGTCAAAGGAATCGGGAGTGAACATAATATGTGCTACTGGAACATGGAGGGACATACCTAGAGTATTTTGGAATGCTTCGGTAGATAGTGTCGCGACCCTATACAAAAGAGAAATAACAACAGGAATTGAAGGTACCAATATAAAAGCTGGGATAATTAAAGTCGCTAATGATGTTGGAGGAGTTACCAGAGAGGGAGAAGTCATACTCAGGGCAGCAGCACGGGCCCAAAAAGAAACCGGGGTTCCAATATCCACCCATACCTGGGCCCCTGATCGTGTCGGCGAGCAACAGGTCAGAGTTTTTGAAGATGAAAAAGTTGACTTAAATAGGGTTTACATCGGACACAGTAACGACACCATGGACATACATTATCTAGAAAGCCTACTCGATAAAGGTGTTTGGATAGGACTCGACAGGTATCCAGGAGGCAGAACTATGGAAACTCCGAATTGGGAGCAGAGAACCGATACTGCCATGAGACTAATAGCAGACGGCTATGGAAAAAGAATCATGCTAGGGCACGACTGGTCAGTCAGACTCAGCATAGATTCAAAAGAAGGGCAAACGAGTCGATCAAAGTATAATCCGGACGGATATTTATTCATAACTCGGCAAGTTCTACCTAGACTTAAAGACTTGGGCGCATCAGAAGAAGATATACAAAACATTATGGTTGATAACCCAAGAAGGTTTTTTGAGGGGGGAAACTAAAAGCACCCGCAGTAGTAAACCTACTCCGAGTGCTTTACATGTGGAGGCGTTCCAGAGAACACCTACCTGGTCGACCTCCTACTACTACTATCCAACGCGACTTACCTCCTTTTAGAAGACCCTCTGTAAACTTTCATCCACCCGTGCATTTCTGTCTTCCATGATCATTATATACACGGGCATAATAAAATTGGAAACCAATTATTAACTAAATTCGAAGTAAAATAGGGGAATCATGATCAAATTTTCAGGGGCAATCATATGGACATATGACTTAGGGCGCCTAAGACATTTTTATGAGGATATCCTAGGTCTTAACCCCCACTCCGTGAAAGACCATTTCATTGCCTACAAATGGGGGAACCTCAGGTTTAGCATCGGATCGCATTCAGAGATAACAGATAATTCCATAGAACCTCTAAGAATAATGTTGAATTTTGATGTCAAAGATATCAAAAATTTTGCCAATAGCCTCAAACGTAACGATGTAAAGTTTCTTAGGGAACCAGAAAAAGAACATTGGGGCGGGTGGGTCTGCACATTTCAAGACCCAGATGGAAATACCATTCAACTTCTTCAACAACCGGATCACTAATCATCCTCGAATTCTCGCTTCCGAAGATTGACAGCATCTCGAAGATATATATTCACAATATCAGTAGGGTTTTTGTCAGTATTAACATGCACCATAACACGGATGCATTTCGGCAATGCCCCAGGAACTTTCATTTCATGAGAACACATTAGAGCAACATTTACCCAACCAATTTTCCTGGCCGCCACTGGAGGAAATTCAGCATTCAAATCTTGAGTCGTTGTAAAAAAAGCGCTAATAATATCATCAACTTTCAGAGAGTTTTCTTTTATTATTAAATCCAACATTTCGGCAGTAGCAGCAAGAATTTCCTCTGAACTATTACTTGGAGATGTTGTCGCACCTCTTATGGCCTGTACTTTAGACATTACAACCTCTCTGTTTTATTTCACCAATATGCTCTCGATGAATGCTGCAGCTGCCGATACCTCACTCCCCTCGCGGGAGCTCGCTATATGATCCAAAAACGCACTACCAACGACCGCACCATCTGCAAATTTAGATATCATCTCAATATCTTTTTTCTGAGAAACTCCAAACCCAACCAACACAGGCAAATCTGTATGAACCCTGATTCTCTCAACCAAACTTTCTACACCCATAGATAAACCTTTACGAGCTCCGGTTACGCCTGTAAGGCTGACACAATATATGAACCCGCCCGCATGCTCACAAGAAAATTTTATTCTTTCCTCGGTACTAGTTGGAGCCAATAAGGGAATAAGGTGTATTCCATTTTTCCTGCACTGCTCAGATATAACTACCGACTCTTCCATCGGTAGATCAGGAATTATCAAACCATCGAGACCACGGTCTGATGCCTCTTCCATGAAACGTTCCAGTCCATATTGAAAAAACGGGTTGAAGTATCCCATGAATATAATAGGGGAGTCATTGTTTTCTTTCCGAATATTAGTTAAAACATCCATACATACCGAAAGACTAACACCGTTTTCGAGAGCTTTGAAACCAGTTTTCTGAATAGTTGGCCCGTCAGCTATAGGGTCGCTAAAAGGTATTCCTAGTTCCAACATATCAGCCCCAGATCCAAGGGTTTTCAAGGCTATTTCGGTTGACAATTTTATAGTGGGATACCCAACAGTTAGATAAGGCACTAAAGCCGGTCTATTCTCTGATTTCACAGCGAGGAGTTTTAAGTTAATTCTATTTTCCACTTTGTTACCCACCTGATCGATATAGGATTACGTGCACAACATTCTGCCCAATTCAAGCAGAAGCCGCAACTGTCACAACTAACAAATTCAGGGTCGCATGTGATAGAAAGGCTGGCCACAAAGACTTAGTTTTTATAAAAAGATATGAGATCAGTACGGAACTCATGAATACTGGAAAATACAATCCCGGGTGAGAATGTACGAACATAAATACCAATGAGACAAGCAATATAGATCTCACACGACCATATTTGGGAATCCAGTAGGTTAACAAAAACCCTCTAAAAAAAAGTTCCTCCACAAACGGAACCCAAAGCACTATTGCGAACAAATTAACCAACGTAAATCCGCCCTCACCCAATATATTTTTGGGAACTTGGGGGGGCATCAGATAAGAAATATCTATTTTGTAGATGGTAAGTGAGTATAGAAATATCGCGACAATACTAGCCAAAACGGTCAGTATTGAAAGGCGAACCCATCCTTCGTTATATGGCAGGTGGAGAACAGTTTTTATCGGTTTACGGTCAATTCCATAAATAGAAATTACAAACAACAACAACAGCAATTGAGGTACAGCTAATACCCATGGATAATACCAAGAAAGCGGTAAATAAAGAGTATTAGAACCAAAAGCCATGCGTAGCGAAATCGTAAGGGTTAGGGTCACCAATAAAACAAGGAGAGCAATTAAATTCAAATTGGGCAAAAAGAGCAATGTCCCTAAAAAAGCCAAATGGGATTTTAGCTTTTTAGCCACTCAACATCACCAAATAAATCGTCCGGATGGATTTTGGATGAATATATTTTATATTCCTTTTTAGCTGTGCCCAACACACCATCCTTCCCATGCCCTGGGTAGAAAGAAATGTCGTCTCCCAAAATGAATAGCCTGCTTGTTATGCTTTCAATTATCTGTTTCAGGTTATCGGGTGTTTTAGTTTTACCTGGACCACCAGGGAAAAGAGTATCTCCAGTAAACAGATGTCCGTTCAAAAGTAAACATGTAGACCCTTTAGTATGACCAGGGGTGTGAATGGCCCTAACCGATAAATCTCCTACTCTTATATCTTTACCATCCTCTAAAAACAAATCAGGAGCTACTGGAAGTTCATTAGAATCAGATTCTCCAATTGCAACCTTAGCTTGAAAAGCTTTCGTAACCTCTTCAAATCCAAGCAAATGATCCATATGATTATGAGTAATGGCGATATATTTAACTTGGGTGGTCGATGCTATGGCAACCAAAGCGGAAGGCTCAGCTGGAGTGTCTACCAAAAGGCTTTCATTGGTTCGATTACATATGACTATATAGGCATTATTATCGTATGGTCCGCACGTAACTTTATGAATAGTACACTGGGAGTCGGTGTAATGTGGTTTCATCATTCCATCCTAGGTTTTTCTTATATTAAAATTTACGTTGCTTTGGTAGACAATAGGATTATATCAGTCAGTTTTTTTAATTACTAAGTGGCCCTTCGAAACCGTAAAAACAAAGCCGTAAGGAAGAAAAATGAGCACATATGGAATCACAATTAAGAATGCCTCCGAAGGGAAACGTATCACTCTCACATGCGAGCACAACGGCGGGGTAATATACATAGTTCCTAGTGAGTCAAGTTGGGTGTGCAGTAAGGAAAATATAGGTGCTCATGCAATCTCTGGTTTTTTTAAGGATCTTACTAGCATAGAAAACACACAGATAGCGGCACTAATGCAAAAGTGGGGACTTTACTATCGAACACTGGATGTTATTGACTAATGACGTCTGCAAATTCAGTCCACTATACCCTGACCATCCAAGGATGAATCACCAGACAAAATTTTCGGAATCCTAGGTGAAAACACCTCGTCGTCTCCAGATTCTGTATCGTCATCAGACCAATCCTTGAAGTCTGCCAGTTTGCCTGCGTCGTTGAGTCCATAACCCAGAGCTGCCATTGGAATATCTGCCAAAACGCTGGATTTGGCTGGGAATGAGGATTTATTGGATTGAGATGGGTGTCTATATGTTTCTCTAATAATAATAGTGACACCGTCTTCACTTGCGCTTGTTATATTTGCGGAATAAGTATTCCCTCCATCCACCAATTTTTTCAGTCTTAGAGCAAGTTTTGGTTCTATGCTACCGATTTCAATCCCTTTTATATCCAATATCCTCATACCCCTATCTGCCGAGATCAAATCTACGGTATGCCCAGCAATCAAATCAGTCACGTCAAAACTTCGGGGAATATTTACTAATTTCGTTACACCGGTACGACCTGTCTCCTCAATAAACGATCTTCCCGATGTGGTACCTGAAACGGCCCTACTTGCCTTAAGTCCGGAAGTTTTCCCTAGGCGGTTAATATTTTTTTTTGCTATTGGACTGTTAGGAGAAATGACAAGAGCGCACTGGAAAGCTTGGATAGCCTTTTTATTTTGTATTTTTTCACTCAAAGCTTTTCCAAGTCTGTTATATGGCTCTAGATCCCACGGAAATCTGTCGATTATGTCAGAATTTATTTGAATAGCTTTGTTCCAGTCAGATCGCATTGCACTATCTACTGCAATTTTCGTGTTTGCCTTCCTTGTCTTTTCTAAGAATATAGCGAATTGGTAAGCGTCATGAGCTTCCGCACTTTTCCCTATCTTGAGTAGAGCATCTCCAAGTCTGTTATATGCCTTTTGATCACCGTGATTGATTTCAACCATGGTTAAATTCACGTCTACGGCCTCTTGAAAAAGCCCGTAATGCATCAGTTGATCAGATTCTTTAGATTTTTCTTTTCTAAGACTTAAAATAGAAGATAATTCTTTTGCGTTCATTTCAGTTACCCTTTCAACTCATCTTTTGATTTCATGATGGCATTCTAAGCAGGGTTTTTTTGTCAGTGCAATATATTTTGCACCCATAATCACAGCAAACTTCAAGCTATGTGTTGAGTTTCAGAAACTTAATAACTTTAAAAATTTTGAGTCTTTCACAAATTATTTTATAAATTGCTTCCAATATTATTGCGATAGACATCTTTGAATCCCCAGATATCCGATCGTTAAAAATGATCGGATACTCTTGAATTCTAAAACCGTGGTTTTCGCACTGCATGGCAATTTCAATTTGAAATCCAAACCCAGAACAATGAATTTCATCCCAAACAATATTTTTTAGCACGTGAGATCTAAAAACCTTAAACCCAGAAGTACAGTCATTCACTTTCAACCCAGAGACAAATCGAATCGCCCAATTACCGCCGGCGCTTAACCCTTTTCGATATACACTCCAGTTCTCCTCAGATCCTCCTCCCTGACAGTAGCGGGACCCTACTACAACATCATTTCTGGCAAGCAGGTCAATCATGCTCGGTAAATAGCTAGGGCTGTGAGACATATCTGCATCCATTTGCACAACAAAAACTTCCTCTTCAGGGAGTCCCCGCAAAACCTCTTTAAACCCTTCAACATATGCAGTACCCAAACCTTTTTTGGTAGGACGATTTAATATTGAAACCGAAAGTCTATTATTGCGGGCATAGCATCGAGCAACTTTTGCTGTGCTGTCTGGCGAATTATCGTCAACAATTAAAACATGGATATTTTCTATTCCTAACCTAAAAACTTCTTCCAACAAAACCAGTATGCTCTGAGCTTCATTGTATGTGGGTACTACCACGTAAACAGGAATCCGATTAACATTCATCTTCTATTCCCAAATCAGCTTCATTTATTTGTGAAACTTCACTTCCTACGGGACATCAATAATCTGACTCTAGTAAGAAATATGTCCCTTATCATTTGCAGAGCTGCTGACCAGAGGTCAACTTTACTGTCTTCTCCATGACGCCAGTCGATTGGTACCTGAGAGACTGAAAACCCATACTTGTCAGCCAACAATAAAACCTCTACATCAAATGCCCAACCGTTAGTCTTGACCAGTGGGAAGATTTTATCAGCGGCCTCAGAGGAAAAACACTTAAAGCCACATTGGGTGTCTTGATATTTCTTTATAGCGACAAATTTTATAAAGAAATTAAAAACCCTGCCTGCAAGATAGCGAAGTATGGGCTCCCCAAATCTTTTTGAATCGGTTAATTCTCTTGATCCTATCGCAATATCAAAACCGTTTGTCATTTCTTTGAGAAACCTTTCAATTTGATCGAATGGCATCGCTAGGTCAGCATCACACATAAACCTGTACTGGCTCTGGGCAGCCACCATTCCTGTTTTCACAGCTGATCCCTTTCCTTTATGAGAAAGGGATAGGATTTGGAAATTGCTTTTTTTTCCAAAGGATTCCTTCGCTATTTTGGTAGTTAAATCATAACTACCATCATCACACAATATAACTTCATAGGAATAATTTTGATTACCAAGATATTCATAAATAACGTTAAGAGATTGTTTTATCCTATGCGATTCATTATAGGTAGGAATCACTACGGAAAGATGAATATCAGTCACTTCATTTACTAACAAGTTTGATATTAATCAGATTTCTCCAACTCAAACGCTGCATGCAGTACCTCCGCTGCTTTTGCTACCTGATCCGATCCAATTATGCAGGTAATTCTAATTTCCGAAGTGGTAATCATTTCGATGTTAATCTTAGCCTCAGCAAGAGACCTAAACATAGTCGAGGCATACCCAGGAGAATCTTGCATACCAGTGCCAACTATACTAATTTTTGCCAGATTTTCAGCTTTGCCAACATTAGTAGTACCAAGATCCTGGGCTACTTCTTCAACCACTTTCATAGCTCTATCCACATCCGACTGTTTTATGGTAAAAGTCAGGTCTGTGGTACCTGATACGCTAGCGTTTTGCACTATAACATCTACGCTAATATCAGATTCAGCCAAAGGGTCAAATAATGCTGCCGCAATTCCCGGCCTATCAACCACCGAAAAAACCGTTATTTTGGCAACATCTTTGTCGGTAGCTATACCCCTTACCCTATTTCGTATTTCCCCAACATTAGTATCCATATTGTCTCCATCATGAATTAGAGTGCCTGGTTCATTATTAAAACTTGAAGCAACTAATATTGGCACCTGGTAAACCATTCCCAATTCAATTGAACGAGGATTCATTTTGGCACCATAACTCGCCAATTCCAGCATTTCTTCAAATCCAACCTGAGTCATTTTTCTAGCATCTGGAACTAAACGAGGATCAGCAGTATATATTCCCTCTACGTCAGTATAAATCTCACATCGATCAGCATTTAATCCTGCAGCCAAAGCCACAGCAGTTAAATCTGATGCTCCCCTTCCCAAGGTTGTGATATCACTGTCATGGGTCACTCCTTGGAAACCCGCAACAATTACAATATTTCCTTTCTCTAGTTCCTCATTAATCCTGCCAGTATCTATGCCAGCGATTCTAGCTTTTCCGTAAGACGAATCAGTCCGAATTCCGGCCTGAGCACCGCTTAAACTGACAGCCTTTTTACCCATAGATTTAAGAGCCATAGCAACAAGTGCACACGATTGCAGTTCCCCGGTTGATAGCAGCACATCGAGTTCCCTCAAATCAGGCATTTCTGACACCTCGGAAGCAATAGACAATAGCTTATCCGTGGAGTCACCCATGGCCGAAACAGTCGCAACCACATTTCCTTCCGAGTCATGTGCCGATCGTATTCTGTCAGCTACGCTTTTAATCAACTCAGGGGTAGCTAAGGATGATCCACCGTATTTCTGTACTACGAGTGACAATGTAATCCTTTAATCTTTGTCTATATAGGCGCCCTTTGCAGTAGGGGACGTGAAAATAATCTCTCCGTCAATACCAGATTTCATGGCAGCATCAGCCATTTCATAGCCAATCGTATATTCTCTACCTTTGGTAAAAGCCATTATCGAACTACCAGCACCAGATAAAAAGGCACCCAATGCGCCTGATTCCATAGCAGCTTTAATAATATTTTTCATAGGGAAAAATTGTTTTTGTCGCTCAGGTTGATGAAGCATATCTTGCGTAGCATACTTAAGATTACCTAAATTTCCTGTAATCAGGGATTGAATTAACAGGGCTGCCCTTCCGATATTATAAACGGCATCTTCTCTTTGTATTTCTGCAGACAGTATATTTCTAGCCTGGTCTGTTGGCATAGTCTGGCAAGGAACGTACAAAACAACGTTGACATCTTCCGGAAACGGAACACTAGCGGTGACTAATTCCCCTTGGTCGTAAATCCCAATTTGAACACCACCCAACAAAGCAGGAGCAACATTATCCGGATGTTTTTCAATCTCCGCCCCCATTCTAAGTATCTCTAGGGTAGAGAGTGGAAAACCTGCGATGGCGTTTCCGCTCATCAAACCACCTATTAATGCAGCAGAGCTACTACCCATGCCACGAGTCAATGGAATTCCATTGGTGCATTCCATTCTGACTTCGGGAACAGTTTCTCCAATTTTCTCAAATACCTTGCAGAAACTTTTATAGACAAAATTACTGTCGTCGGTCGGTAGTTCATCTTGTCCTTTTCCAATTACTTTGATGGAAAAGGGGCCTTTGGTAACTTTTACTTGATTCCAAACATCAAGGGCAATTCCAAGGCAGTCAAAACCTGGTCCCATATTAGCGGAAGTTGCCGGCACTTTTACTATAGTGTTCTCAATCATTTCAATCCCAAGATTATATCATTCATAACTATACATATCAGTGCTGATAAAATAGCAGCATGTGATCCAATTTATACACCTATGCGGCAAAAACCATTGGCTATAAACCGAAGTACAAAGTCTGATCAGTCCTTTAGAAAAACACAAATCCTGTCGAAAAGTCTAGATTTGGTTGACTATGACTTCGTCAAACAAAAATTAGCTGATTTTTGTACTTTCTCCGGGTCCAGAAAGATAGCTAATGAAATGGTCCCTTCATATTCTCAATCAACAGTTTCTCAACTCCAAATCGAGACAGAAGAAGGGGTAAGGTTGGTTTCAAACGCTGGTTCTTTTTCACTGGCAGGAATTAAGGACCATGGAGATAGTATAAAGATAGCCGGCTTGGGAGGTATCCTAACAGGACAGGAATTTCTAATAATCGCAAATACTATCGAAGCCTTATCCAACGCTAGGGGGACCCTAGTGGAACACCAGGAGGAATTACCGGTTTTATTGGAGTTGGCAAGAGAAATACCTGATCTCTCCTATCTCGCATACTCGATCACATCAAAAATCGCTGGCAATGGCCAGGTGTTGGATAGTGCAACACCTAACCTCGGTAATATTCGACGACAAGTCAGAGAATCATACTCTAGGGTCACCGGTGCACTTGAATCTATTATCTCTGAATCAGAAACGTCCGGAACAATTCAAGATGATGTGATATCCGTCCGAGGGGATCGTCTGGTGGTGCAAGTAAAATCCAATATGCGAAGCCGTGTACCTGGCATTGTCCATGATGCATCTAACACAGGGATGACCTTATTTATCGAGCCATTTAAAACAGTCGGCTTGTGTAACTCTTGGAGAGAATTCACATTGGAAGAGGAGCGTGAAGTCCAGAAGGTTCTTCAAGATTTATCCTCACAGGTCGGAGTATTATCAGATGAGATAAATTCAGCGATTACAAGTGCCGCAAACTTAGATTTTGTGATCGCCAAATCAAAATACAGCATCTCATTAAATGGACTGGAAACAAATGATGAAGTGACTAGGGATTCACGGCAGAAGGAAGCAATAAATCTTATTGATGCTCGGCACCCCATACTGGGTAAGGATGGGGTCCCATTATCATTGCAAATGGGTCCAAATTGGACTGTTTTAGTCATAACCGGCCCAAACACTGGCGGTAAAACTGTGGCAATCAAGACCGTTGGGCTTCTGGCAGCCATGAATCAATCTGGCATACAAATACCCGCCGCTGTAGGCAGCGAACTCCCAATTTTTGACGGTATATATGCAGATATAGGAGATCAGCAGAGTATAACGAACTCAGTATCCACATTCAGTTCCCACATTAAAAACCTCAATGATATTTTGGATAATTGTTCTTCTCATTCTCTACTACTTTTGGATGAGGTAGGCTCCAGTACAGATCCTGAGGAGGGATCCGCAATAGCCAAGGCAGTTTTAGAGTATTTAGCGGAGAACAAAATACAGACCTTAATTACCACTCACCACAACACAGTTACTCTAATGGCCGAATCAGACGACAGAATGAGGAATGCAAGTTTTCAGTTAGACCCTAAAGATTTAAAACCGACCTACAAAATGGTTCTAGGCCTACCTGGACAAAGCTATGCTATGGCAGTTGCCACAAGATTAGGGTTGAAAGACGAAATAGTTAAGAAGGCAGATAAATATCTATCTGCGGAGTTTAAAGAAATATCAGATTGGATCACAAGAGTAACCGATGAAAAGAACAGAATTTCAGAAACAATGGGTGAAATCGAAAGCCAGTATAAAGAAGTTGAATCTATAAGATCTCAGTTAAATGAACAAATAGACTACCTAATCCAGAATAGGCAAAGAATATTAGATTCAATTCATCACACTGCCGAAGAAAAATATAAGGATATCGAAACTCTTCTGAAAAAAGCTCAAATGGCCTATTCCTGGGTAAAACATACCCAAGAGAGCCCAGATAGCATTAAGCAAAACATCGATAAAACTGAAAAAGAATTCGAGAGTCTACGAATTGATAAACTCGAATCTACTACCCAGAAACCCAACTATGAGGAATTTCACACCGGTGACACGGTCACTGTGAGAGGGCTGAATCTCACGGGTGTGATCACCAAATACAATCAATTAACTCAAATTGCGGAGCTAAAAATCGGCAACCTTAGAATGGATGTAGACATTTCAAGATTGAATAAAGATACACCCGAATATAACCCCGACAGTTCTACTGAGCCAACCAGATTAAGCCACAATACAACTCTGATTGAACAAATGTCATACAGTAATAAAATAGACATAAGAGGCATGAGGGCAGAGCCTTCATTGCAGATTATGGAAAACTTCTTAGACGAATCTCTGAAGAATGGGTTAAGTAAAGTATTCATTGTCCATGGAAAAGGAACCGGTGCCCTAAGAAAAGCAATCCGCGAGTCACTGGAAGGACATCCTTTGGTTAATAGTTTCGGTTCAGAGCCTGATGCATTAGGTGAGGATGGAGCCACATACGTCGTACTGAATTAATTTTATTCCAGGTTGTTTTACTTTTCTAGTTCCGGTGTGACCAGCGTTAAAAGAGCAGGTAGTACCACGAGGGAAGATATTAAAGCGAAAAATATCATTAGAGAGGTCAACTGGCCGTAGGAAGCGAACATCGGCATAGGGGCGAACCCCATTATAGCGAACCCAACTATACTTGATGCTGCTGAGGCAACCAAAGCAACTCCGGTTCCACCAGCCGCTTTTTGAACCGCTAATATTTTTGATTCATTTCGGTTCAATTCTTCTCGAAACCTTATCGTCATGTGGATAGAGTAATCAATTCCGACTCCTATAGAAATCGCCCCTATCATAGCTGTCACGAAATTCAGAGAAAATCCAAACACATACATAACACCATAAAGCCAAGCTACAACCAATCCAATGGGGATTACTGTGACAATCGCGTACCGAAAAGATCGCATGGTTATTAAGAGTAATATAGTGGCAGCCACTATAGCTATTGGAAGAGAAGTGTATAAAGTGCGGGTAGACTCAGATAATTGAACCTCTCGTTGGAATGGCGACCCCGTCAATCCCACTTTAGACAGGGATGGGTGGTTTTCTAATTTCAGAACTGCGGGAGTAATTTCCTTAAGGGCAGCAGCCACAACAGCCTGATCTCTTGTACCTGGCATCTGGAACTGAATAGTGGTTAATGCTTCTTCATTCCTTCTGAAATATACTGCACCCTGTACCTGATCAGGTCTTAAAATCAAATTCTGACCATCACCCCACACGCCTTTGAGTCGGGAGTATTCAAATATAGTCGCTATCTGTTGTTTCGTATCGGGAATACCGTTCAAATTGGAATCGGTAATTGTTATTCCAGTAGCCTCCTCAATTGATGCAACCGAAAATGGATTATGCATTATGGTAGTTAAAACATTAAGAGCATTCAAACCAAAAGTGACGTCTCCACTTGGAGTTTCCCCGACGGAATCAATTCCCCTTAGGCTCTCAATATAAATGATTATATCGTCATAAACTGTAGGATCTGTCAAATCACCTTTAACAAAGGTAACCCCAGGTTCACCTCCGGCTATAAATTCATCAAATTTATCCAACCCGACCACGAAATCTGATTCAGAATCAAAAAAATCTTTTACATCAAAAAAAGGTGTCAACTGTAAACCAGAATAAACTGCATATGCGGTTATCAGGGCGGTTAAAAAAATTACTTTTACCGAATTTGCAGCCGAGTATGTGACTATTTTGGCAACAATTTGGGCAAATCTCTCTTGGTGTGGTGCTATCGTTCCCCTATTTTCCATGTCTTTGAAAACTACATTAGAAGCACTTCTCCATAAAATAAATATAGGTAAGAGAATTAGTAAAAGAATGCACCCACCGAGAAGACTCAACCCTATCGGCTTACTCACAGCCACCATCATAATTATTGCGGTTCCCGATACTGAGGCGACAAGGATTGAACCTAAAATTCGATAAGCCAACCATCTTCTAGTTTGAAAATCATACCGACTTTGAGTAATCAGTTGATCTACCTTCATGGTTAGAAGTGGAGCGGCTACACCTAAAATCCAGAAAGAACATATTACTGCGATGGCAGCAGCACATCCAAAGTGAATTACAGCTTCAATATTGGACGATAAATTTGAGAGAAAAGCGATGCTATCACTCGCCATAGCCAGAAGAAGGGCCCCGAGAACTGATGCATAGCCCAAGGTGAAACTAATTTTAGGGTTATTACCTTGAAGTAACTCCTCACGGTATCTGCGAACCGCATGTACAACAAAATCAACACCTAATGAAATCATTCCAATCGGAACCACTAGATCTATAACCAGACCGCTTTTTAGGCCTATTAAGGCTGAAAACCCTTTTAACCACACCATCAATATCGCAATCCCGACCCCAGTGATCGCTGTAGCCCAATAAGAACCAAGGCTAAACCCAACTACTAAAACTGCGGCAATAGCTGTGAACATTATAAATATGCCGGCTGTTTTCCCTTCGTCCAGTGATTCTAGATTTACATCTATTGCAATTCCCCATATCTCATAATTTTGGTTGGAGCCGGACATAACCGAACCTACACTTCGATTCAAATGCTCCTTATTGATAACATCTGGACCTCCTCCCATGCTGATCTCCAAACCGGCTCCGCCGAGTTTGGAATTATCCGCTATAACATGGAAAACCATTGCAGGAGAAACCCAGTAGTCAATCTCTTCGCCTAGAACAACTTTTTTTGTAGAAGAGGCTTGAGTCGAGATCAAATCTTTTACACTAGCCACGCGGGGATCAGACATTATGTGATGAAAAGCTGTTTTTATCTGTTCCTCATTAGCAGATTCCAAATTCAACCCTTGGGTGGCAAGAAAAACCTCAACAGTATCCAAAACAGAAATGATTCCATTAACCTGCGTTTCTAGATCAAAATCATAATAGCTAGCAAGGTATGATTGTTTTTCTAAAGTTCCCCTTGGTTTACCTTCTTTTGTGACAGATAACTCACCCTCAGCATCTAAAGCGATTAAACGGTCCCTATTTAACTTCAACTCCAAAAGCACTTCCCGAGACATAACATCGCCTTTTTTTGCCTCCAACACAAAACTTGCGAAATGAAATGGAGTAGGGAATTTAACATCAATTTCTTCCTGAAGTTCATAAACTTCGCCTGGAGGATTGGAAGAGGCTTGTTCGTTGGGAGCCCAAAAAAACAAAGGGAAAACCAAAATCAAGGTCAAACACAAGGTTATTATTAAAATCAAATAAGGGTGATTCGCAAGAAAGTTGGCTATAACTTGATTTAATTTCAATTAACTGGCATTCCCTGACAAATTAGAAAAGAACCATCAGCAAAAGTCTTACTTTAATAGTCCCACAAAATATCCACAAAGGGATAGAGGGTCTTATAATTCAACAGTCCGATCGCAGGAGTTAATTTTATTTATGAAAATAGTATTTATGGGGACACCATATTTTGCCATCCCTGTCCTAGACGCAATTTCAGCCGATGGCCACGACATAGTAGCTGTCTACACTCAACCGGACAGAACGTCAGGTAGGGGAAGAAAAGTCACCATGAGCGCGGTAAAGGAGCACGCTGTATCTAAAAATTTCCAGGTGTTACAGCCGGGAAATTTCCAAGCTGACCCCTCCCAGATTCCTATACTAGCTGACTTTAAGGCCGATATCGCTGTGGTTGCCGCATATGGAACACTCCTGCCCTCTGAAATATTGGATATGTTTCCATATGGTTGCATAAATCTCCATCCATCCCTATTACCTAAATACCGAGGAGCTTCACCCGTATCAACAGCTATTCTTGAAGCGGAAAAAGTTACTGGAATTACAATTATTCAACTAGATTCTGGAATGGATTCAGGCCCTATACTAGCCCAAAAAGAGGCACCGATTGGTGAAGGAACACTGTGTAACGAATTAACAGAGAAATTGTTTTATATAGGTGCCGATTTAATTGTAGAAACAATTTCAAATTTGGCCAAAGGAGTAATAAAACCCAGACAACAGGATAATGAAAACGCGACGTATACAAAAAAATTAGTCCGTAAAGACGGTCTGATAGATTGGAAGGACAGAGCTGGCGTAATATGGAGAAAAATCAAGGCACATCACCCCTGGCCCGGCTCGTACACTCATTTCAATGGGAAAAATTTAAAGATCATAGAAGCAAGGATTTCAGAAAATTACAAATTGGGGCCCGGATGTGTCTCAATTCATGATAACGCAGTGTATATTGGCACTTCCGATGATTCCTTAATCGTATCGCAACTACAAAGCGAAGGTTCAAAAATCACATCAGCAACTGATTTTGCAAGAGGTCACAGGGATTTTGAAAATTCCATTTTGAGTTAAGTATCTCCAAGCCTTAACATTTTGTTTAATACGAGTCTCCGTGCTAAGAAAATCAGGGATCCTATGACGGCAGCAAAAATTAGGATCATCACCCCATAAGTTATCAGTAGATTAACCCAATCTATTTGTATCACAAACGGTGGAATTACCTGATTGCCATAATCATCACTACTCAAAAACGGCATAACTGCCTCTGATAACCTCCCTCCCATCCAGGTTCCAATAATCATCCCTAGCGTGATTATTAAAACCTGTTCCACCCAAATAGTTGTTATGAGCTGACGGGTAGAAAACCCAAGGGTTCTAAGTAACGCGAACTGGAACCGCCGGTTTCTATATGAGATGTAGGCATGAGAGAAAAATCCGATCGCGCTTAAAAGCAAAATTGAACCAAAAGCGATTACCAATATTGCATGCCACCCAGCTTTGACTAATGGATCAACACGAACAATCTCAAGCATGGATTCTGTATCCCATAATTTACCATAGGGAAAAGGAGGATCATTAATCAAATCCTCTTTGAGGCCCATCTTGGTTTCATTTGTTATTCCGTCCTCGTAATCGATCCAAAATTCGTTTGGATCGGTACTTCCAAACAATGAGCCAATATTAAGCCTGTGAATCAGTGGGTCCAGCCCAACTACTATAAAATCGTCCTCGATAGGATTAATGGTAGGGAAATACCTGACTTTATCACGTAATACCACGTCAATTCGGTGACCACCTATTGATACCTTTAGCTGATCGCCCAAAGAATATTGAGTGTTAATTAAGAAATCAGAATTAACAATGGCGGAAATAGGTTTAAATTTCGTAGAAGGATAAATGCCCCGCATTGTAATTGGAGGGCCTTCAGACCAGGTAAAAATGGCTGAAGAGTCAGATTTCGCACTTATTTCTGAAATTCCTAACCTATCGTTTGTGGATGAGATTGATGAATTTATTATTTGCCAATCGTTAATATCCCTGAAATCTTCCAAATTAAACACTTCACCGGTTGCCAATCTTACCCTCACGCTATCTATCAAAATTGAACCGGAAGTTAATTTTTTTTGAGGATTAGTTTCAACTATACCTATCGACATCAATGTCAGCGGTCGCGCAGGAAACAGTTGAAACCTTCCTCCTCCCCTATCACCGAAGATTCCAACTTGCTTCAGTGTCCATCCACCACTGTCCAACCTACCTAAATCGTATGAAAAATATCTGCCGTTCTTGTCTTTCATTCTAGCTAACAATGCCGTAGTTGGCCTACTTTTATCGGATTTAACCAATACTCCAAATGATCGGGATCTATCTGGCAATTCAATTCCTTTGGTATCTGTGTCTTGTAATATATTGGAAATTTCTGCCAGTGAAGATTCTGAGAAATCATTCCTATACCACACACTTTGTTCAAACGTATTGGTGTCGATCCCGAGGACAGTTATAGAGTCAGACCCAAATGTTTTTGTCACATCAGTGCCTATCAATCGAGCTGAGGGGCTAACGGTCGACACACCACTTATAGATTCTATTTCTTTTGTGAGGGGTTTACTCATCCCTCTGGTATTAAGTGAAACTGAACTTAGCCTGACATCAGAACCATGGGAATAGTAAACACGGTCTTCAAAATTTTTATTGAGGGTTCCACCAAAACTAGCGACAAAAATACCCAACCCCGTCATCAAAATTAAAAGTAAAACCAGTCTTGAATAATTAGAAGGATTACGTGAAATTTGCCACATGATCAAAGTAATACCAACCGGTAAATATCTAGATAACATCCGACTTGCAATACTCATAACAAGTGGAAATATCCTCAATATAACGAGAGCAGAGGCAATCAACATAATGGCAGGGACAGCTAACATAATTTGATTGACCTTCACATCGCCCAAAAGCCCCTGGGCTGCCATCGAACCTTGCTCATTCAATTGATTAAATAAAAATAAGGAAACTATTAGGATTATGACATCAATGTAGTACCTAGATATAAACGTGAGTCGATTTGGCCTATTCGATTTGGTTCTTTCGTCAGAGACCGTCAACCTTGATGCCTGGATAGATGGGATCATTAAAGCAAGGAAACTTAAAATACCCCCCAATATACTCATAAATAAGGCTTGATAAGTTAACCGTGCAGGAAGAAAAGCACCATCATTAATTTCATGGAACCCTGGTAAAAATCCCAACAGGCTGATTCCACCTACGGCAATTAATGGGCCTAGCAAGGTGGCGAAAAATGAGATGGTAGCTCCTTCAATGACAAATACACTCAATATTTGTGATGAGCTAGCACCCCTACTTCTAAGCTTGGAAACCTCAAAACGTCTCTCTTCAACTACCAGTGAAGAGAGTGCCACCACATAATAAAGCACCACAAAGGTGATCATTATCAGGACAACATACATTTGCAGTTTTGTGAACAAAATACGCGTGTCATATCTTTGCAAAGACTTATCTAGCTCAGTGCGAATGACGAACCTGTTTAACTCTGATTCTAATCTGTTCCCAAAATAGGTTATATTCGACGCCAAATTCGAAGCATTTGAGGAATTTATACTTTCCCTATCTATATCAAACATCCAAACGTAGGTGGTTTCTAAATCAAGGAATTTTGAGGCAAGGTGTTCCATATAGACATCCTGACTCAAATACAACGGTATGGTTTTGAACGAACCGCTAGCTGAATACATGAATCCTTTTCGTTCAATAGACCAATACAAATCATCTTGGTTATTTTTTTCAAAGGTCCCGGCAATTTCCGCTGTCACATAGGGAATAGAATCGCCCCAGTAAGGCACCGCTGAAATGCGATCACCGACCCGAAGTCCAAAAATTGCGGCATCCTGGGCATTTACTAATACTTTAATGACAGAAGTCTCTTCTGATGTTAGTTCTCCGAGTTCATTCCCTGAAGAAAATCCATCAGTAATGGTTATATGGGATTGTAAGTTTGGTAGGTATGCAAAAAATGTTCGTGCATTATCTTTTCCTGCATCTTGTTCCTGGCCCTGGTAACTGAAGAAAAAGGTTGTGGTTCTTCCACCATGTAAAATTTCATTAACATGAGAAGAAAGCAATCCTTCGGAAAAAGAATGGATTCTTTCATTCAAAATTGATGCTTCCTTAACGTTAGTTGGACCTTTTTCAGCCTGCACTAATATGTTTATCTCTTCCTTATCTAGGGATTTAAGAACATCAGCCAGGGCTATCTCTTTAAGTGAATCGAAAAATACCACGGTGCCTGACATAATGGAACAAGCCAAAACTACCCCAATAATCACGGTAGACAAGGTTCTCCAATTCACTACCAATCGTTTTACTATTAGGGGCCAAACCCTGATAATTTTCGCAAACCCCTCTATCTCCATCATTTAATCTTCCAACCTGGACAAAGTCCCAAGATTCAATCGGAAAAAATAAAAACTGATCCATATGACCATAAACGTAAATAGGGCGAAAAAAATGCCTGCACATATTAACAATGAGAAGAAATCAATCGTGATTAAGGCAGGAGGAACCAAGGATACAGCATTGTCTGTAGTAGCAATCGCTGAAACCATAAGACGGGTCATGCCCACTCCCGTCCAAGTTCCTAAACCCACACCCAAGAGAATTATTAGCACCTGCTCAACAAAAATCATTCTAAAACTTTGCGATAAAGTCATACCTAAGGATCGTAAAGTACCCATTCTAGATTTAATCTGACCCGACATGAAAATCATATGAATAAAATACCCTAGAACTGCTATATAAAGGGCAACTGTGATGGAAATTGATGACATCAATTTCCATCCTGCTGAGATAAGGGGATCACTGTCTAACTTTTCTAATAAACCTTTGGTAGTATAGATTTCTCCTCCTCTCCCAACTTCGTTGGAAATAGCAGTCATCGTGTCATCCATTGGATCATTTAGGTCCAGAAAAATCTCATTCACAGAGCTCAACGCATGCGGATTAGTCAAAGAGGATAAATACAAAACAGGATCAAGATCTGCAATCAAAAATCCTGCGGTTCCGGGATTTAGCGTTGGGAAAAAATCTACTACACCTGTTATTTTGGCAATAACTAGAGTTTGCGAGATATCCAGCAATAAATAGTCTCCAAATCCAAACCCGCTATTATCAATAAATGTCTGGCTTACAAGGACAGGCAAATATGATCCATAGGTTCCCCAAAATAAACCTCTAACCCCATTGTTCATCTCCTTGCCAAATTCGAATGAGAATCCATATCTACCTGATACAGCAGCATCCTCTTGAATAGAAATAGAATCACCCGGCCCATTGGTGGTAGGAATGACAACCCAGTCAGAATAATCTTCAAAATCCTCCAGTATGACCTCTTCGCCGTTCAAAACAGCGAACAAATCATCAAAAAACATCTTTCCGGGTGTACCCGATGCGCCAAAGCCTGGCTCGCTTATTTGTACGGAAACCAATTGAATTGGTTCGGCGAGGGAGTCCGGAATTGTGGCTTTGTTCTTCGACCAACCAGAAGGGTCAGATGTACCCATTGTTATGACTTTATGTTTAAGGTTCGCATCTCTTAGTATCAACCATAAAGATACGAGTGGGTAATTTGAGTCAGGCTTAACATTTATACCTAATTCTGTCGCGCCGATCGGTATCTCAATAGCTGGGGCCTTTATTTCATTTGATATATTAGCCAGCAGAGCATCAGTCGACTGCGCCGAAAAATCTTCCCTGCCCCATAAGTCAATTTTACCTGTTTCAAAAGCTAAATAATCAAATGTAAAAGAGGTCACTCCTTGGCCGATATTTCCAATCCCTCTCTTAGCTTTTGAAAATTTATGCACACCTGAAAGGTTGTCAAAAAAAAATGAATGACTAGGGGAAGCTAAAGAACCGTCCGGCATGGAATGAATCAGACCTGCTGACTCAAGCGAAGAAAAAACTATCCTCGCGTCCGACCCTACATCGTAGGCGATTTTATCCCTATAACTGTGATCTAAAGTTGACCCTAGTGTAGCCGATAAAACTGCCACTCCAGATGACAATACCAAAAGAACGACCAACCACGTGTATTGTAAGGGGTTGCGGGACATATTCCACAATATAAGAGATACCCAAGGCGGGTAGTATTTTTTGAGGCTACTCAATAAAAAGAAAATACCGGTCAGTATACTGGAAAAAACCAAGCCCCATTTTGTAAGGGACAAGGGTATGACATCTCCTTCAGAAGCATAAAATCCGTATATCAATGATGCCCCTACTATGAAAGTAAAAGAAATAAATTTGCCATATTTATTTGGTACTTTAAAACAGGTCAACAAGCCAATTAAAAGTAACAGCAGAACAAATACTGGTAAAAACAACCCCAATTTATCTGAATCAGTTAACAGATCATAAAAAATATTTAATGACAAAAATATTACGGAAAAAATACCCATCAACAAGACGAGCCTTGAAGATTCTCCCGTCATAAATTTAACGAGGAGAGGAAATATTCTGAAAGACAAAATAGCCACAGAAAAGAGCAGCAAAATCGGAACAAATAACAAGGCCTCATTTATACCTGAACCTTTTTCTAGTCCTCCTGAGGAAAGTTGTCCTCTTGCTTGAATTTCATACAAGAGAACAGAACAAATGAACAGAAAGGCCAAATCAAGATAATACCTTTGAATAAAGGTCACAGACTCAGGTCTGCCTAAATAACGTCGCCTGGTAACTATTCCTCTTGAAGTTCGTAAAATAGGAGGTAATAAGAAAGCAATGAAGCACAATCCCCCAAACCCAAATGAGAGTATAAAAGAGGCCCAAGACAACGTTGTCGGCAAAAATTTACCATCTGAAATACCATGAAAATAAGGCAGTATACCTGACAAAGATACTAGGCAGAAGGCAAAAATTGGGGCGAAAATGATTGAGGCCAAAAACAACAAAAGCCCTTCCAACCCATATTGCCTAAAAACAGCGAGCCGGGAAGCTCCTCGGGTCTTTATTAGAGAGATATCTGATTCTCTGGCCGGCATCAGGTATGAACTTATCATAAATACGAAATATAAAAGGGAAGAACCGATCACAGCAAAAAGTAACAACAATGGAATGCTGGAAAAAAAACTTTGGGTTTTAAATTCCTTTAACATCAGAATTATCCCAGATCTAAGTTGAAATCCCGGTATTTGTTTAGCAAGCAATCCGTCAAGACCATCGATAGAACTGGCGATTTCAGCCCTAGTCCACTCTCTTAAAATTAGGCTATTGATTTGTTGATCCCAACGTGCCTCAACCATCGATCCTGGATAGGCCAGCGGAATTGAATTCATCATAGCTTCTTCAGATATAAAGAAAGCTAGATAATATTTTTGGTCCTCCCACCATTTATCCGATACTTCGGAGCCTTCATCTTTGGGAATCACTGGCATTAGAAATCTATCTATATCGTCTTTCCAGATAGGGTCATATGGGTCCAGGGGCTCAAAAATTCCGCTTACTCTAACCCCCAATTTAATCCGGCTATCAGGATAGGGGACCCCCAGTAAAACATCCCCGTATTCAATTGAAAGTTCTTCCGCTAAATCTGTAGAGAGAGATACCTCCAGTAACGGCCCGTCCGGGTGGTATTGGAAATCAGAAGCCGGTGGTGATCCTATGATGTAATCAACCTCTCTCCCCATATCCTGGAAACTCTGAAAATACCCCTCAAGTGATATCACAGGGCCATCCTCTAGGTCCCTTATTGCCGATTCTGACGACCTATAGAAACTAAACCCATCGGTTTTTAGGTACCGATTTAAACCAGAAATTGCTTCTGACCAATACAAATTCACGGCTTGCTGTATCAATTCATCTGAACGGACAATACGTTCCTCATCCAAAACCATCGAAGACACGAACATTTCCAGTGCCAGATAGTTTTCAGATTTATTTCTGGTAGTTAAATCTACTGTCTGCCTTACTCCTTGTTGATCCAAAGCGGCCAGATACATTGGTGCGGAAGACATCAAGGTAGTAGCCACAAGCATGCCTGATAATATGGGTAAAATGAGATGGCGGTCATTGAATGATCGCCTTACAACAAGGGAGAAAAAATTTAGCGATGCCAATTTTGCGATATTCCCTTCACTAGTCTGGTTAAATTATCCTTTGTGGAACCTCGGACGATAGACTCAAAGGCAGACCAACCTCCACCGCCTGGCCTGTAAACTTCTACAGAGTCCATCACACTCAGACCATATCCGCCCATGATAAATACCTCGCCATGAGTATTAAAATCGGGGCAGTTAAACCCACTTTTACTATCGAACTGATAAGAGACATGGCCCATCCTTGCTTCCCTCATACTTCCAGCTGATTTCCACTGCCCAGACTTCATATCAAATAATTCTGCGGTCCCCGAAGGGGTGTTATAGTCCTTGGTTCCCCCAGTGATGAGAATATTTTCATCCTTAAGAATTATCGCGGAATGGCCCGACCTTGCTTCTGACATATCAGGTAATTTATTCCATTGATTGGAATTTACACGATATTTTTCGAATGACGGCAAAGAAGTACCCTCGGAACCGTATCCACCAATCGCATAAACATCCCCATTTTTGTCTTTAAGAAGCCTGTGGCCACTACGGGTCTCCTGCATCGAAGAAACCAACTCGATAGAAGAATTCACTGAATCGTATTTTTCGACCGATGACAACGGTAATCCATCGTCCCCAACACCACCTGAGATCAAAACGGTTTTGTCATCAAGCCAAACCATTGAATGGCCCCATCTCGCATCTTTCATTGGAGGGCCAACATCCCATAAATTGTTATTAAAATCAAAAATCCACGTATCTGAGGCAGCACTTGAACCATTCCAACCACCGGTCAGAAATAATCTTCCTCCACCAATATAAATGGCCGAATGCCTCTCAAGGGGTATTGGCATTGGCTTAGCAAGGACCCACTCATAAGAACCAGATGTATCCAGCTTTAGAATCTCAACTGAATCTGATTGAAATGAAGGATTAAGGTGCCCACCAGCTACTACCACAGACTCATCTGAAATTTTGGTAGCTGAGTGACCAAATCTTGGTACATTCATTTTTCCTGTCGTTTGATATCCGCCGGTCGTTGCATCAAACAAATATGCTAAATTATAGGAACTACCGTCATTTCGTTTGCCCCCTACTATTAATACATTTTCACAATCCAATGGGATTGCTGTGTGGCCCCATAAAGCAACAGGCATTTTCCCTTTTATACTCCAAGAGCCTGAGTCAGAATCGTACAGTTCTACCCTCGTTAAATTAGTAAACAGGCCTGCCTTGCCAGCAATTATCAAAACTTGCCCGTCATTTAGAGGAACAGCGGAATGCATATGTCTAGGGCCCATTAGGTTTTCGGTTTTTACCCAACCTTTTTCCACATCATAAATTTCAGCATAACTGATCGGTACATACGTAAAACCACCAGCTATCAAAACCCTTCCGTCAGAAAGCAAAGAAGCAGTATGGCCGGTCCTTTCATATGACATTTGTCCTGCCGACACCCAAGTTTCAGTGTTGGGATCAAAAATTTCAGACTCGATAGCAGACAAATAATTATTTTTCCCACCAGCCACAAGGACTCTACCGTCATCAAGCAAAGTAGCAGTATGTCCCCACCGGGGGGTCAACAAAGGGGATGATTTTTTCCAGCTGTCGTTAGTTGGATCATAAATCTCCGTTACCGTCGCAGCGCCGTCTTCACAATCATATCCGCTAGTTACTCCAACTGATGGAGCAGCCTCATCTGAATTTTCACAAAGTAAAAAGGAATTCTGATTTGATTTTTCTATTGGTATCTGACCACCAACCACTAATAGCATTCCATTCCTCAATGCAGTTACCGAATGACCAATTCTTGGCAAAAGAGATTCTCCTGAAGATGTCCAATGCTGAAGAACTGGGTCATATATTTCTGAAGAAGAAAGAGTCCCCGAACTATTGGTGCCTCCAACTACAATCACTCTCCCGTCTGTGAGAATGGAGGATGCATGTTTCGTTCTAGGCTGTAGCATATCTAAAGAAGGAGTCCACATGTCGGCATTTGCATTGTATATAACTGTAGATGCCGTTGGATTTTCTCCATCCTCCCCCCCTGCGATTAATACCGACTCTCTGCCAATGAGATTGGCGGTATGTCCAAATCTAGGATTTGGCAATGACTGTCCATTAACCCAGCTACCATTTTCACTGTCATATATTTCAAGGGAACTTATCCCTCCGTCATTGGATTCACCTCCCACGACCAAAATTTTTCCACTCTCTAAAAAAGTGGCTGTGTGATTAATCCGTGAGTTGAATATGCTCCCCGGAGCAACAGGAGAACCTGGAGTAGAGATTGAATTAGGGGTCTGGGCAAGATCATGTTCATCATGTTTTGTAAATTCATCACACCCTACAATGCCGACTAAAAAAAATAAAACTGTAGTTAAAAGCAGGTGTCGAAATTTTGACTGATTGAGCATAACGATGCACTCCAAGTGCATGTTCAAAGCACTCAGCGAGAATTTTAACATCTGCTTGGCAGTTACCTCCAGTATGGACAACCGGTTTATACTTAGGGTGTACATTGATGTGGGCTAAAAAATTAACAGTAATAAAAATGACGAATTCATTAGCACAAGCAACATACGAACTTTCAAGTGAATCACTCCAAAATATGACTTTGGATTTAGGTCAGCTCCCAAATGAGCTGACTGGATTCTCACTACTCAGAGAGAATATTTTGGATAATAAAACCATGGCCATTCACGGATTCCCTGGAAATACAGAGGAAAAATATGATGAGGCAGGTAGACTTACTGGGTACTTAAGGGAATTCGCATCCCCCTCTGCCGTACCGCAGAGCGAGGATGGTTCAGATATTGTGGCCGCTACAGTTGTTCATCTTTTCAAAGACCAAGAATACTCTGAAAAATGGATGACAGATACGTTTGTTGCACAATTTAGAAATAATGTAGGTAATGAAGTTGGAGAAAACCAAATTTTAGTTGCTGTTGAAGAACTCGAAATCGATGATTTTTATGACAGATCCGTTGGGATAAGAGCAGTTCAATCTGGTGAGGAGGGAATATTATCCACGACTGTCATTGATTTTAAAATTGGACGTCTTTTAGGAGTTTCCTTTGTAGTAACCATTGGTGACCATGGTAGAACAGAACTCACTACCATGCTGGGCCTGGAACTTGAAAGAAACATTGTGAGAGAACTTTTAGCCACCAGCTAGAGAAATATATAACCGAAAATTAGTACCAATTATGTGCAGAAGGTAATCCAATCTTCGGTTCTAGAGTTTCTAAATGAGATACAACCACACTAGTAGTGCCGTCATGTCGTGATATTTTTCCTGTAGCCAAAATAATAGGGTCTTCTAAAACTCTTATATATTTTTTGTGTATGTCCGACCAAAGTATTAATTGAATATCTGAACTTTCATCCTCTACCGTAACAAAGGTGGTCCCCTTATCCCCTCTTGGATGTTGTCTAGCAATTCCCATTCCGCACACAGATACTAATTCACCCTCTCTCATTGAATAAACATCGTAAGTACTTGAAACATCCAAAGGCAGAAGAGGCCTAATAAAATCCATAATATGGCCTTTCGGGTACATATTTATGGCCTCATATTCCAATATCATTTTTTCATAGCTGGAAAAATCAGCTAAGCTAGGTATATTGTCATCCATCGAAATAGGCAAAGTTATTTGCGACCCAGATGGGCTTTTATAAAGTCCTGATTCCCATAAAGCCAACCTACGATTAGATATAAGGGAATCAAATGCTCCAGAAAAAATTAATGATTCCACTGAATCTGGTTTTATTTGAACCCTGCGAATAAAATCACCTACAGAATTAAAAGGGCCTCGGGCATCACGCTCATCTATAATATTTTGGGAATTTTGTATGCCAATATTTTTAACAAATTCCAGCCCAATTAGAAGTGAATTACCATTAACCGTACATTTGTTTTGGCTATGATTAATATCAGGGTTATAAAAATCGACTCCAAATTTCCTCGCATCTTGTTTAATAGTCTCCAAAGGATAAAATCCCATGGGCTGATTATTCATAAGACTGACATAGAACTCTAATGGATAATGAGTTTTTAGCCACGCTGACTGGTATGCTGAAACAGCAAAAGCATGAGAGTGAGACTCGGGAAACATATACTGCCCATTTAGTTTAGAAAATATTTTGTGTGCTATCTCTTTTGAAATCCCATTTTTAATGGCACCTTTTACAAATTTCTGCCAGTAAACTTTAATAAGACCCTCATTATTAGTTTTAGCAAATCCTCTTCGCATCTCATCTGATTCAGCCTGGCTTATCCCTGATATATCTGATATGAGCTGTACTACCTGTTCCTGCCAGACAATAATCCCACAAGTCCGCTCAAGAGCGCGTTGTTCTAAATGGTGATCATATTGCCACGGTATTCCATGTCTATAGCGCTCTACAAACTGTGAAACTGAATTACCCTGTACGCCTACTCCAGGCCTTATTAAAGCAACTTGATAAGCAAGGTCGTTTAAACTTCTTGATAGAAGACGTTGGCCCATCTTTAACTGCGCAGGTGATTGGAGAAGAAAAACACCTTTTGATAAACCTGTGTTTATCATGTCAAAAACCGCATTATCTTCTGGGTCTACTTGGCTAATATCAACTAACTTACCTGTTGTATCCCGAATTAAAGATATAGATTCATCTATTTGATCCAAAACAGGAAGAGAAAGTATGTCTATTTTTGCAAACCCCGCATCAGCAATACTATCTTTATCCCAATCAATGATGTATCTACCTTCGAGTGCACTTTTTCTAAAGGGGACCATATCTGAAATGGGAGAGGAACTTAGAATCATTCCCCCTACATGCTGACCTAAAGTTTTGGGAGCGTCTTTAAGCTGAGAGGCAAGAGAAATAATATTTTTCCATTCTGGTAAGTCAACGACATTTTTAAATTCTGGAATAGACAACATCTCATGTTTCAAGGAGGTAGGATCTGAATTATGAATTTTTTTTGAAAGATTGCTAATATCTCTATCTGGTACTCCAAAAACTTTACCTAAATCTTTCAAAATTCCTTTTAGTTTATACCTAGTTATCATACCTGTGAGCACTGCAAATTGAGGTCCAAAATACTCATGAATTCTAGGTATTAATTTTTCTCTTATTGACCTAGGAAAATCTATATCTATATCGGGTAATATTTTTAAATCCTCTGGTACAAACCTTTCTAAGGTTAAGTTGTATAGCAGAGGGTCAACATGAGATATACCTATTAAATATCCAGTTAGCATGGCAACTGAAGATCCTCTACCTCTTCCAGGTGACCTGATTTCTATAGGTTCCTCTGAATCCAACTTACCCATATCAACACTTATTTCTCGTGCTATAAGAACAATTTCGCGGTATAAAAGCATGAAGCCTGCTAAATTATGTTTTTTTATAAGTCTCAACTCCTCTCTCAACCTATTGTTTACAGAATTGCCCACCTCACCATAGCGTCTTTGCGCGGCTTCATAACAAAGATGACTAAGGTACGTAAAAGGGGTAAACCCATCCGGAACATTCGGTGATGGTAGTTCATAACCAAGATCAGAAGACAAATTGAACTCACATCTATCAGATATAACGAGTGTATTTGTAATGGCCTTGGGTATAGATTTAAACAACCGTTGCATTTGTGATTCTGATTTTAGGTAAAACTCGGAATTTATCTTAAGAAGGTGGGTTAATTTATCTAAATTCGTATTACTTCTAATTGAAGTAAGGGCATTTTGTAACTTGTATCTATCAGCAATATGGTAATGAACATTATTCGTTGCAACTAACGGAAGTTTCATATCTGATCCTATAGAAATTAACGAATTTATACGATTAGAATCGCCATACATAAAATTACGATTTAACTCTATATAGATGGAATCATCTTCAAAATACTCCCTGTACTTATTAAGCACAATTTTTGCTCTTTCTATTTTGTGTTCTTTAATGGCATTTGAGATTAGTCCATTCTGTGCGCCAGTGAGTAGTATGGTTCCAGATGCATGTTCAGGTATATGCATAGGATCTAACCTAGGTTCTCTACGATCCGATGCATTAGCTAAAGTGAGTAATCGTGATATGTTGGAATATCCGATCCTGTTTTTAGCTAGTAAAACTATGTGAGAATTATCCTCAAGAATTATTTCAGCACCCGTTATAGGTTTTATCCCGAAATGATCAGACTGCCTAGAAAATTCTAGCGCCCCACACATGTTGTAATCCGTAAGAGCCATCGCAGAATAGGCTAGTTCATAAGCTCTAGTAAGAAGTTCACCTATATGAGAGGCCCCTTCACCAAAAGAGTAAAAACTATGCGCGTGTAGTTCCACATATTTAGAGCTAACGTACATCAGTAGTTTTGACGATACCAACGTTTTCCAACACTATCTTTAAATATCGTCATGATCTTATGCTCAGGTGTACTAATACGATAATAAGTACGACTAATCGGATCCTGGATCCACCATAAGTCAATCTTCCAGATGTCTAAAACTTTAACTTTTAGATTATCTCCATTAGGTAAAGACAGAAATTTAGGAATATTATTTAGTTCTTGAACTGTGATTTTTTGGGGTAGATTAATAGGCATAACAGAAAATTTTGTATCAGGATCTATAGAAATTTGTAGAGCCCTTCGCTCAGGAACCGGATGCTCTGCATTCACAGTAAGAAGCTTGTAAAGAGAATTCTTGGCAGGTATTTTCTTACGAATGTGACGGTCTACTTTAATCAACTGATCTCTCCTTTCATCGAGGTGATCGTGAATTTCTTTGAAAGCACGATACTGAATACCATGCTCTCCAACAAAGTCCGAAATTGTAATCGAGATATCTTCAACTGATCCGGACAATTCCAAATTTTCTAGCTCTGATCTAAGTAATAAACATAAGTCATTGGAATTACTAAGCGGCCTCTTTAAGGTCAAACTCTTGGACCAAATCTGAGATCCAACAAGTTCAAGGAAAATATCTATTTTCCTAACATATTTACTTTTCAAAACAGGTCGCATAAAAGCTCTCTGTATTAAAAATTCTAACGTTGCAAAAAGAACCGAAAGAGAATCAGAAGGAAATGGTAAAGATACGTGTTCAGTTAAATCCTGAACAGGTTTATTAGAAGAAATGTAATCACCGTTTTCAGCGCGAGACAACGATAAGGCTTTACAACCCTCATCTCCAAATTTAGAATAAATCAACCCCTGATCTTGAGCCGCTATATCACCAATTGTATGCATCCCAAATTTATGAAAATTAATAATGGTACTTCTTTTGACCGGTAATATATCCACACTAAAATTAGCTAAGAAAGAATCAATGTTTTCCAATACTTTTGTAGACCCACCCGGGATGGAGGAAAAGGCTGCGGTATATGCAGAAAACTTATTTACAGATATCCCAAATCTTGGTTCTAGAAAATATGGGACTGAATCTAATATATGAGTAACTAATTTAGCTTCTCCTCCATACATTTCACTCAACCCATGCATATTTATATAAATAATCCCCAAATTTGATCTCTCGATTTTTGGAGTTATTCGTGCAATATTTGATATGACTGAAGCGAAGATTTGCTCATAATTTTTACAGTCAAATTCAAGCCTTACGGAATCTGGATATTTGGACAATGCAGATGAGAGTGAAATTCCTTTTGAAATATTCTTTATAGTTTTAGAAAAATCTTCAACTATAGATAATTTAGAAGATTCGCGAGAATACAAAATGATCTCATTATCAGAGAGTTCAGGTGTTTTATTAATCTCTGACTTAACCCCGAAATGAGTTATTAAAAGACATCCGATTTTAGAATTTCTGTTAGACATATTTTTAAATTAATTTTTATATGCTAGTAAAGTTAAGAATGTTATTATAATAGAACTTATGTTCTGTTTTCAACATTACAACAACAGGGTATTTTTGTGTATTTCAACAAAATTGACTGTGTTTCTAGCTAATGTTATGTTCAGCGTAGGAAAAGATATTTTCACAATAGGAGAGACAAAATGAGTGTTACAGTCGGCACTGGTAATTTTAAATATGAAGCCGTAGATTCATGGCCAATACTCCCTAATGGAGCCACACTGATAGAAACACCCGGAGTGGCAGTAAACTCGCAAGATGAAATATACACATTCAGCCGTAATACTGACCATCCAGTAATGGTTTTTAATAGAGATGGCAACTTCTTAAGAGGATTTGGAGCAGGTATATTTAGCAATAGAACACACGGTATTTTGATAGGCCCTGATGATACTGTCTACTGTGCGGATGATGGAATCCATACAATAACTAAGTTCACCAGGGAAGGTGAATTACTCATGACAATAGGTACTCCAGGTAGATCATCAGAAATATGGAAAGGTGAACCTTTTAACCGTCCAACACATGCTGCGGTATCAAAAAAGAGTGGAGATATATTCATAACCGATGGATACGGAAATTTTCGAGTTCATAAATATTCAGCTGAGGGTGAATACATCAAATCATGGGGAGAACCTGGTATAGAACCTGGCCAATTTCTCAGACCTCACAATATAGCTGTAGACGACGACGACAGGGTCATAGTGGCAGATCGTGAAGCTCACCGAGTACAAGTTTTTGACACAGATGGCAATGTTATAGACGTTTGGAACAATATATTCATGCCCAACGGGCTAACTATTGGCCCAGACGGAAATATATATATTGGCGAGCTACCAGGTATGACACAAGCAGATCCTACTCCCCCTAACCATGGACACAACATAAGTATCATCAGCCCTTCCGGTGAAAAACTCGGGAGAATTGGGCATCCTGAAGAAGGTGAAGAACCCGGTAAATTCATAGCACCTCATGGTATCGGTGTAGATTCACACGGAGATATATATGTTGGTGAAGTTTCATATACGATCAGGGGCAGCCATATGAATCCACCAAAAGAACTTCGTAGCCTAAGTAAACTTAGAAAAGTAACTTAGCCTCTTAAGTCAGGTATAGGCCACCCATCGGGTATATGTTGCAAGTCATCTTCTACCTTGTACACATTCATTCCACGCGCCTCGTAATTGGATAAAGCGTATGGATGATCTAAACTACAAGTATGCAGCCATACCCTAGATGCCCCCATGGAAAATGCGTCGTCCAAAGCATTTGTCAGAAGGTGACCACCCAACCCGCTTCCAAGGTATCCCGGGAGTAATCCAAAGTAAGATACTTCCACATTGTTATTATCTTGAGGATCCAACATATAAAACCCGATTGGCTTACCTGAGAGCTCCATAATCCACAAAGATATGCATGAATTTGAAACCCATTCCTCCCACTCATTTAAACTCCAGTAATACCTATCAACCCAGTACCATTCCTTACCAACTGCCCTATAGAGCCATTGGGCAAAAGCAGGATCAGGTTCTCTGACCTGGATTATTTTTAAATCAGTTTGAACAACCAGCTTCCGATTGATATTTTCACGAGAAGATATTTCCAGATAATGCACGGTCATAGGAAAATCTATCATGATAATTTATATCTATTTAGCAGCTCCATATTTAATTCAAATCCAATACCGGGTCTGTCGGGCACAGTAACATATCCATCAGTGTCGGGAACCATTCGCGGCATAAACATCTCTGCCCTGAGTGGGTCAACCGCAACTGGATAGTATTCCAAGAATTCCCCATGAGGTATACCAGCTGCAAGAGGTAATTGAAGTTCTTGGCAACCATGCGGAGCTATCGATACGCCTCTTTCTTTAGCTAGATCAGTTATATCTTTAGCAATGTCATATCCGGAACAAATTGCAACATCGACGTTCAAAATATCAGCTCCTTGATGATCAAGGAGGGTTTCGAAATGAGAAAGGTGGTATCCATTTTCGCCAGTAGCAATTTTCACCTTCGAATTTTCTTTCAAAACACCATGCTCTCTATACCGATGTATTGGCATAGGTTCCTCAAACCAATACACTCCAAATTTATCTAGTTCATGAGCAAAGTCTAATGACTGATTCAGATCTAAGGCACAATTTGCATCAACCATCAAAACTACATCATCCCCTACAGCCTTCCTAGCCGCCTCCACCCTGAGCATATCACCCTTAATACCTTCATTTGGATCACCGATTTTAATCTTCACAGCACCAGCATTCATTTCATTGATATTGAAAAGAACCTCATCCTGAAGCTCTTTAAGTCCTTTCCCCTCAGCATAATAACCTCCAGCAATATATGTTCTAATACGATCTTGGCTCCCTCCTAGTAATTCGTGAACTGATTTTCCTAGGGCTTTACCTTTTATATCCCAACAGGCGATATTTATTGCTGCTAAAACTTGTGTGTTAACTCCCCCTGGGCCCAGTATCTTTATGTGCTTTTCACCCAAATTTTCGGCTATCTTCCTAGTTTCAAACGGATCTCTTCCAATCAACAAGTCGCGAAAGTAATCGACAAAAGGAGGAAACACATTCAAAGGTCTTTCAGCGGCAGTACCACCATTCCAACCAAAACCTTCGATTCCTTCATCCGTCTTAACTGTGACCTTATGGAGCCGGCCTGGGCCGTAAAAGTGTCCTCCATTCCAAATTCCGGGCCTTTCCCACTCAAAAACTTCACTTATTACATCAATAATTTTCATTAGGCTAAGGCCTCCCGTTTCTTGGCTTTAATGAGCGACTCAGAGCCAAACGTAATAGCACCCGCAACTACAAATACAAGACCTCCTAGCAGTCCTCGGCCTGGATCTTCTGCAAGAACCAGCCAGGCCAATAAAACACCGGCAGGTGGTTGTATAAATGAGTAAAATGTTACTGTCGAAGGTAAATATTTCTTTACCAACCATGCATTGGCAAGAAATCCAAATCCTGCGATCACAAATCCTTGATAGGCAAGCGCTAACCAAAACCTTGATTCAATGGTGTATTGAGGAGATTCAAAAATCAAACTTCCTATGAAAAATAACGTGATTCCTATAATAAGTTGCCCAAACATAATTTTCGCCTCAGACATGTTTTGGGCAAAATTGGACATCAACACCAGCCGCAACCCCAACAAAATGGCTGACAAAAGACTCATCAAGTCACCTTCTATGGAAACATCTGGTATGACAATTCCGACATCTCCAAAAACTATCGTCAATATACCTACGTAGGACAGAACAATTGCCAGTACTTTCCATCGAGTAAGAGTATCGGTTGGAACCAAAAAATGGGCTATTACTGCCGCCCAAATAGGGTAAGTGGAATTTAACGCGGTGGCATGTCCAGCAGTGGTCAAATATTGACCTACATTCATGAACATAATCTGTATTGTAAAAAGGGCTCCTAATATTAAAAGCGGGCGAATTTCACTTTTGTTAACCGTGAAGGACTCTTTTCTGAGGAGCATATAAGCAAAAGTTACCGTCCCTCCGACCACAAATCTCATCCATCCAACTTGCAAAGGTGACGCATACTCAAGAGATGCTTTTATACTTACGTGATTCCCTCCCCAAAGCAAAGAGAGGAATATCTGAAAAACAGTGGGTAGCAGCCCTGCCGGCTTTCTTTTTTCAAGCGTGTCTATTTTTTTTTCCGAATCGGCCAAAAATTATATGGACCTTTTGCATTATCTAATAAATCGATAGTGAAAGACTAATAAAGTTTCACTAAAGAACCTTGAGGATATTCCAAGAATTTATAATTCCGTATTATTGTGGGGATAACATAAATAAGAATTTTACCTTACATGGCTCAATGCAGACAGCTAGGTAGGTACTTTGTTATCCTTTCTTTACAGATATGGCATCTATAAAAGACATAAAGCTAACGGTGGTAGACCAATCGCCGATTCGACGTGGTGGCACCCCTGTCGATGCGCTAAATGAGTCAGTTGAACTGGCAGTACATACGGAAAACCTTGGATATTCCAGATATTGGGTAGCTGAACACCATAATTCCAACTCTTTTTCCGGGACAAGTCCAGAAATCCTAATAGGGCAAATAGCAGCAAAAACCTCTACTATTCGTGTGGGGAGCGGCGGTGTTATGTTAAGCCATTACTCTGCACTTAAAGTGGCTGAGCAATTCAGTGTATTAGATTCTTTTCATCCCAACAGAATTGACCTCGGAATCGGCAGAGCCCCTGGTAGTGATAGAAGGACTGCCGCTGCTTTAACATACCCAAGACCAACAATGGACGTATTCAGTGACTTTCCTCAAATGGTCAAAGATTTGTTAAGTTTTCTAGAAGATAAAGTGGAAGATGAGCATCCCCTCTCAGGTATTAGGGCTCAATCTTCGGGTAAAGATACATATCCGTCCGTGTGGCTTCTGGGTTCAAGTGATTATAGTGCTAGATTAGCAGCAGAAATGGGCCTTCCCTTTAGCTTCGCGGATTTTTTTGGAAACACCTCAGAATATGGCCCTCAAGTTACTGATTTATATAGAGATAACTTCAAACCATCTGACTATTTATCGGAACCCAAAGTAAATGTAAGCCTGCAAGTGATATGCGCCGATACAGAGGAGAAGGCTAAATTTGTTGGATCTTCAAGGAGCATAAACAAAATTCTATCGACAATGGGAGTCACAACGAAGGGCTTGTTGCCTCCGGAAGAAGCTTCAGTATGGCCATTAGATGATCAGGTCAAAGCCTATATGGAACAAACTACCCAAAGCTACATAGAAGGTAACCTCGACCAAGTAAGAGAAGGGATTCTCTCATCATCGGAACGCTATCAAACCCCTGATATAGGGATAGTATCCAATTGCTACTACTTTGACGACAGAAAAAAATCCTACGCTTTAGTTGCAGAATCTGTGGGTGTTCAACCGAATTCAAAACCCAGTGTGGCTAATGCAGAATTTTAATTGGTATCGGCTATATAGGCATCAGGATGAATCGGCTTTTTTGCAAACAGGAAGCAAAATCCTCCAATGACAGCCAATATGCCAAGTACGGCGAATGCTGTTTGATAAGTGCCAGTTGAGTCACGCATTAAACCCGCAAAAACTGGTCCAATCAGCAACAACACGTTCATAGGCACCTGAGATATTCCCATTATTTTGCCATAATTTTTTCTGCCAAAATAATCTCCTCGTATGGAAGAGGATATAGGATTCCTCCCACCAAATCCTATCCCAAACAGCAAAGCAAACCCGTAGGCTGAGAAAAGGTTGGAAGGTCCGAAAGTTAAAATAAAAACCCCCAGAGCCTGACATAGGGTAAACATCATTAGTGCCACATTTTTCGGCATCCGATCCCCCACATATCCTCCAACCAACTGAAATACCATAGAAACCGCTGTGTAGGCTGAAACAACAAATGCAGCCGCCTGCAAAGTGTATCCTTGATCTGTCATCATAGGCGCAAGATGCAACATAAATGCCAACAAAACCATTGATGTGAATCCATGGCCAAAGCTTATAAACCAAAAGGCCGGAGCTCTCAAAGCCTCTGATACCGTGAAATCGTACTCTTGCTCGATTTTTACACCGCTGGCTAAAGCTTCCTTGTTCCGTCTTTCAAGATCTTCTTCCGTATCCCCGTCCGGAAGCAATCCATAATCTTCGGGTTTATTTCTAAGAAGGCTAGTCAACGGAAAGGCCAGCAATATAGTGACTATACCTAGGATGAACGCAGTTAAACTCCAACCCGGCCTATCTAAAAAATCTGGGTCTACAAGCCAGGCTAGTAGTGGTACAAAGAATAATGCCCCAAACCTAGAAAGGGCATTAGACGAACCCATAGCAAAGGATCGCCTTCTGACGAACCAATTGTTCATCATAGTATTTAAAGCCAACCAACTACCTAGGCCTTGACCAAGAGCTATAACCAAATAAGCAAAATAGAAAATTAACAAATGATTTATACGGCTAAACACGATCCACCCAATCCCCATGATTATCATTCCTATTAAAACCATGCGTTTAGTGCCAAACCTATCCACTAAATAACCTTCCACAGGGCCTAAAATACCACCTTCAACCCTTGTAAACGATAGCGCTAGAGATAATTGAGTCCTATTCCATCCAAAGGCCCTTTCCATTGCAACCGCCCAGATGCCCATGGCATGGAAAAGAGGCGTGGTGGCTACCAGCATTACAGCACCAAAAGCTGGAACCAGATACCAACCGTAGAATGTGTTCTTTCGCCTGTCGGCTAGTTTATTTTTGGCACTTTGAAACAAAGTCTAGGTACTTTCCAATTACAGGATTTTTTGATGGGGATATTAGTCTACCGGTATGAATACGTCATTAGATACAGGAATTAAGATTCCCAAATATTAACTCACAAATACTTACCGGTAAAGTTCTACCCCACAGCATAGTGCTAAACCTCACAAGGGAGTTAATCTAGAATTTAATCCTGCTTGCGCACTGCAGGAGAGAAGATCCAAAAAGCTATTGAAATAACAACCCCAAGAGCCCCCATAAACACTAAAGTTGGTCGGACAGAAGTGATCCCTGCCATCCAGCCCACAAAAAGGCTAAAGAAGACGACCATACCCATACCAATTCGATAAGCACTCATCGCCCGGACCCTATATTGATCTTCCGCCAATGTTTGAGTTAAAACACCACTTGTTGTTCGAAATGCAGTCTGGGTAGCACCGAAAATTGCGAGGACCAAAAAAGCTGGAGCTATCCACAAAGATTGACTCAACAAAAGAGTCATAATGGCACCACCAAGAGCAGAAAGAATACAAAGCAGGCCCCGCCATTTTGGAAATCCAAATGCAGAAAACACAAAAACCATTAGCAATCCACCAAATCCGTTCACCGCCATCATGTAGCCGCCATAATCAACATCTCTATGAAGGACGTCCGTAGTGAATAAAGGCAACAAAAATATGACAGGGTGCAAAACAACATTTGGTGCGGCAGACAACATATAAATCAATGACAACGAACGCTGTTGTTTCCACAAATACTTGAACCCATCCACCATATCGGTGAACATCTGTGACACTCCAAAACGCGTAACAAATTCTCGTTTTATGAAATAAGGAGTGGACATCGGGATTAGAGCCACAATAACCCCTAGATACAGGAGTGCTTCAATGGCGAAATTCCAAAAAAATCCCACATTTGAAACGATGATACCTCCAATGAATGGGCCAATCATTCTAGTGCCAGGTATCGTAAGTACACTAGTAGCATATGCGTTGCTAAGGGCATGTGAGGGAACGGTATTGGCGATAAGAGCTTGGCGGATCGGCATTTTTAATGCTTCGCAGCACCCGGCCAGTAGTGCAAATGTATATACATGCCACACAAGGACGAATTCTGTCCGAAGCAACAAAGCGAAGGAAAGAGCCAGCAGAACCATAAATACTTCAAGGGAAATAACCAGCTTCTTGCGGTTTAACCTGTCGCCTAAAACGCCACCCCAAGGACCAATAATAATCCCAGGTAAAGCCGCAGCACCGCCTACACCCACTACAAGCAAGGCAGCATTAGAACCATCTTCAGTAAGGGATTTTACTAGCCATCCTAAGGTAAGTAACTGCAACCATTGCGCAGTATTTGCGCAAAAGTTTGCCATCCACAAATACCGATAATCAGGATAGGCCCGCAATGAATCTAAGGTGTGTATGGTGGGGAATTTCATACCCGTTCAAACGCGATCAAAGGCTTTTCCAAACTAAATGATGTCTTAATTTTTAATCGACTTGGCAGGGTTTTTTTATTCAGCTGTAGCTGTGTATTCGTTTTTCAGCATATCCCAGTCAATCTCATATCCAAGCCCTGGTTTGGTCGGTGCATGAACCACACCACCTTCAAATTGAATATCCTCCACAAGCCCAAACATGTTGGCCCCTGTACATGGGAAAAATTCGAAAAATTCACAATTGGGTACTGCCATAGTTATGTGCAAATTCGCCACATTGTTTAATGAATTACCGCCATGGTGAATCTCACATTTCATATTGAAGCCTTCAGCAAGATGGCAGAGTCGAACCATCGGGGTAATTCCTCCAGTCACGGCCACATCTCCCCTTAGTATGTCAGTTGCATACTGGGTTATCCACTGGGTCATCCCGTAATATCTTCCCGGAGCATATTCGGTCGACATAATCGGTATATCTAATTTATCGTGCAATTTCACATAGTTATAAATATCTTCTTCTACCAAAGGATCCTCGTACCAGTAGAAATTCAGTTCTTCAATAGCCCGTCCCACCCTCATCGCATCTTCATATTGGTAAGCCCACATTGAGTCCAACATGAGTTTCATATCATCCCCTACCGCTTCTCGCACAGCCTGCGATATTTCAATATCGTAAGCAGGGTTTCCATGTGGGTGAATCTTGTGTGCAGTCCAACCCATCTCTTTAAATTTGATTGCCTCTTCCGCATATTCTTCTTTCGTATCGTGAAATGCGGTGCTAGAGTACACAGGAACTGATTCTTTACAGGTACCTAATAGCCGATGTATTGGCTGCTGAGCTATTTTCCCATTTATATCCCACAGGCAAATATCAATAGCCCCAATAACGTTAGTAGACACAGATCGATTCATTTTCCACATATCCCACCAAATAGCACCGATATCCTGAGGATTCCGACCCATAACCAATGGTTTAATGAATTCTATTAACCCTGGAGCAAAATGATCCGCCCCAACCCGTGAAGAACCCAAAAACGAATTGCCACTTATACCTTCATCTGTCTCAACAGTAACGATTCCAAGTTGGCGTGTATTACCAAATGAAGTACCCACACCAGTCTTCCAAGCTTCTGTAGTCCAATTGAACATTTCAACTTTAACATTCGTTATTTTCATAATATGCCTTTTACATATGGATTATCATCGTCTATTTCACCTAGGATAATATCAGCGGGATGAGAAATCGTACAGGATGATACAAGAATCTAAGAATTGCCATGACCTAATTTAATGGAGGACAAAGTGAATGCAAAATTAATTCCATTACCTAATGCGAAACATTTGAGTGATGAAGAGATGAAATCTAGGTCTGAGGAATTCTATAGGCACATCAAGCAGCGTCGAACTGTACGGGATTTTTCTCCGGAAAAAGTATCTAGGTCCATAATAGACAATTGTATTTTAGCCGCTGGAACAGCTCCAAGCGGAGCAAATATGCAACCTTGGCATTTCGCTGTTTCAGGTCAAGGAGAGGCTCGTAAAATCATTCGTGAAAAAGCTGAGAAAGAAGAACGGGACTTCTATGAAACAAAAGCGTCCGCGGAATGGTTAAAGGCCTTGGAAGCGTTGGGAACAGATGCCAATAAACCTTTTCTAGAAACCGCACCATTCCTGATTGGCATATTTGTAAAAAGTTACGGAATACTGCCGGACGGTTCCCAGGTAAAACACTATTACGCGATAGAATCGGTAGGTATAGCCACTGGCATTCTAATAGCCGCCCTTCACAACGCAGGATTGTCCACTCTTACGCATACTCCTAGCCCTATGGGATTTTTAAACAAAATATTTAAGCGACCAAAAAACGAACGCCCATTCTTACTCCTCGTAGCAGGCTATGCAGAGAAAGGAGCTCAAGTTCCAGATATCCAAAAGATGTCACTGGGAGAGATCTCATCCGACATAAGTTGAAAACATATTAAGTGCAGACAGGAGGGATTGATTTCCAAAACCCAGTGGCGTCTTCAAAAGCTTTAGCAAGTTGTAAGACCCCAAATTCATCCCTATATCGGCCTACGATCTGAACCCCAACGGGAAGACCTTCAGGGGTGAATCCGCAAGGAACCGAAATCGCAGGGTGCCCTGTTGCTGTTATGTAATAACAGGATTTCATCCAAGCAATAAAATTTTCCATTTGCACACCATTTATCTCAGAAACCCATCTTTGTTCTATATTAAAAGGAGGTCTTTGGCTCACAGGGCATATGAGAAATTCATATTCTTCCATAAACTGGTTCATGCGTTGAAACAATTCCATTCTTTTAGCTTCGGCCCAGCCTACATCGGGTCCGGATAATTTAACTCCCTGCTCAATATCCCAAATCATTGTATCTTTCAATTTATCTCTGTTGTTCCTTAGATTGTCTCCCTGATTTATTTCTCTTCCCCACCCCCGCCAAATCAAAAATTGTTCATTTACTTCGGAAAAATCTGGCTCTGTTTCCTCAATTAAGCATCCTATATCTTTAAAAATTGACCTCTGAGATTCAATTACTGCGGTAGTTCGGGGGTCGACCGGTAATCCTCCCAAATCTTGACTCCATGCGATTTTGATATTCTTAAAATCCCTGGACAAAGATTCTAGAAAAACTTCACCTTTTTCAGTTATTGACATGGGAACCCTAGAATCAGGCCCCGCTATAGCAGCCAGGAAAAGGGCACAGTCAGAAACAGTTCTGGCCATAGGGCCTTGCACTGAGGTTGGGCTCCAACCCACCTTAGATGGATAAGTGGGTACTCGGCCAGGAGATGTCCTAAATCCAACAACATTGCAAAAGTTTGCCGGGTTACGTAGGGACCCGCCAGTATCACTTCCATCAGCAATCGGGACCATTCTAGTAGCGAGAGCCACAGCTGCACCGCCACTACTACCTCCGCAGGTTGTGCTGGTATCGTAAGGATTCAGAGTTTCTCCGAATACTTCATTGTAAGTTTGAGACCCTGCTCCGAACTCCGGGGTATTGGTCTTGCCAATTGTGATAGCCCCAGCCTTCTGCATTCTCTCCACTATTAATGCGCTATAGTCAGGTATGTAGTCAGCATACAAAGGAGAACCGTATGTCGTCCGAATACCTTTAGTTGGAACTAAATCCTTATGGGCAGTAGGAAGTCCGTGTAATATCCCTAAATTTTCTCCTTTTGCAATTGCTTCATCTGCGAGTTTAGCCCCGTCAATTCCTAGCTCGGGATGAAGAGTAACAATGGCGTTGACCTTAGGATTCACAGAATTTATTTGACTTAAGTGGGCATCCATCACCTCTGATGCTGAAATGCCCTTAGTTTTAATTAATCTAACCATTTCAGAGGCAGTCATATTAACTATTTCCGATTTAGACATATCAATAACTCCATTCTCACGTGGTGATTTTCAAATTTTGTTCAAATTCCTCTTCCGATTTTCGCCAATCCGGTATCAATAGTTTGGCAGGATTCTCTAGCAAAAGAATACTCGCGGCACCTGCGAAACTAGCTACCACACTAATAGCGAATGCGGCATTATAGGAATCAAAAATATCAAAAACTGGGCCTCCAATCCAACCTCCCAACGCCATGCCTATACCGGCTCCCAGCATTTGAAACCCATGGGCTCCTCCCATAGGTGCATGCCCGAAATATTTCCTATTAAGAATTGGGAATCCTCCAGTTTCGCCCCCGTATCCAACCCCAAAACTGACAGCAAATATTAAGAAAACCCCATCCATCGATGAGAATATCAAAAGTAATACTGGTGCTCCCTGCAAGATGTAAAAAACAGTCATTACAGTTCGCACGCCCAACCTTTCACATAAAACCGGAGTTGTTAACCTGGTGACTATGCTGACTGCGGAAAACAATGTGAAAATTAGCGAAGCATCTATTGCACTCATACCTTTACTAGTGGCCATTGGGATTATCCAAATCAAGATCACTGCATGCCCCACGCAACCAAGGAAATGAATAGAGCTCATATTCCAATAAGCTGCGGTTTTCTTCATATGTCCCTTGAACTCATCAAGAAGAATAGCAGGAGGTAGTTTGTCACTAAATGGCGGATCACTTTTTAAAGTACCATACGCCAGAGCTCCTACATCTGCGGGTCTGTTTTTGAATACAGAAACCAAGGCCAGCATCATTAATGTGGAAGCAATTCCTATGGAGACAAAAGCGAAAGTCCAACCAAATGTCTGAATCATAAAAGCTACAAGAGGGGTAGCCAAGGCAGGGCCTACTCCCCAGGAAGACATAATGAGGCCCATCGCCAAACCTAGATGCCTTCTGAACCAAATCATAGCTGCGGGTATGAGTGGTACAAGAAAAATTGCCTGAGCAATACCGAGTATGACCCCATATGTAAGCCAAAATTGCCACAGATCTTTTACAAAAGCGGTAGCCAACATACCAATTAAATAAACAAAGATTCCGACAAGCATCGATTTTTTTGCCCCAAACCTATCACCCAGGTTGCCTGCCCACGGAGCCACAACAGCTGACACCATGCTACAAATTGCATAGGCGAATCCGATACCACCCTGACTCCATCCAAATTGAGCCTGCAATGGATCGATGAACACCCCAAAAGCCATTCTGATAGATGAGCCAACTATCTGCATCCCGGCAATAATCACAACTATTACCCATGCATAATGCCAGTAGAATGTATTGGAATCAGAAAGCTTAATAATTGTTTTTAGCATTTAAGTGAAAATTCTCCAGTCTTAATGAAGCGGGCACATCCACAGTGCCACCGATTCCCAGGCATAAATTTCAGTTTGTGTGGATTCTATCAGGGCATCATTACGGTTTTCTATTCGGGTAGAAGCAGACATTGCAACAACATAAACGACAAACAATATTGCAGTAATTGCGACTATTACAAACTGCAAAGGCATCCCTAAGATAAAAGTATTTCTTATCAATTGGTCACTATATTTAAGAAAGAATGGAAGACAGTTTCATGAAATTTATGTGAGGATTATATTCCGTAACTGTCTCCCGTGACTAGGTTAAAACTGGTGTGTTTACAGTCTTAATTTGAAACAGATGAATTGTAGGTAATCTTTCTGATAACCTACCGATACCATAGAAAAATAAAAATCGCGGAGGATGCAATGCTTAGGCCTAACTTAATCAGACAAAAATTAAAGTCGAAGGAACCCACCCTTAGTACCCATATACACAGTGTGTGGCCCGCAGAAATAGAAGCCATCGGGCATGCAGGCATATATGACTATGTTGAATTCGTGGCCGAGTATGGACCATCAGATTTACACGACCTTGACAACATGTGCCGAACATCCGAACTCTACAATCTTGGAAGCATGATTAAGATAGATCAAAGCCTTATGCCTTTCCTTGCTCAAAGAGGAATAGGATCTGGTTACGAAAGCGTGTTATTTACAGACGTACGAAACATAGAAGAAGTTAGGGAATGCATCA
>CEWR01064331.1_pt1 | contig 52817 bp, 37 predicted proteins | sample 356321 | NCBI WGS metagenome assembly CEWR01 (sample SAMEA2621551, study PRJEB7988) | marine metagenome | biome: marine biome (ENVO:00000447); feature: mesopelagic zone (ENVO:00000213); material: "saline water (ENVO:00002010), including plankton (ENVO:xxxxxxxx)" | depth 790 m
TTTATCATCTCTACCATGATGATATACTTTTCCTATACTAACTGTTTTATACCCATTTTCTTGAAAAAACTCTGGCATAGTTAACATGTATTTATGCACACTACGAAGGGGTGTGAAAATATCGTAAATACCCAACGTTTCTGGACGCAAGCCAGTAAGTATGCTCATTCGTGAGGGGGCACTAATAGCTTGTTGCGAATATGCTTTATTAAATAGTGTTCCTTGTGATGCCAATTTATCTATGTTCGGACTTTTAACAACCTTACTCCCATAACACCCTAATTCTGCTTTAAGATCATCCATAAGAAATACGATAACATTTGGTTTTTCTTGTCCCATCAAGCTTTTCAAGCTTAACAATACAACTAAGAATAAATAATATTTGTTGTTTTTCATAATATGTCGTTTTAATACTCTCATTTTTTATGGTAATCGAAATTACAAACTAACTTGATTTGATGTTTTATTGGGAATTGGGTATTGATTGAAGCTCAACAAATTTCATATTAACAGAAAAGGCTATACATAAAACCATGTAATCAGTCGTTTTCTTATTAGAGAATATTCACAAAATAAATCTACAAACCGTTATTTTACACAAATAAATGATATATGATTAATAACGGGTTAAAAACAAATTAATATATCGTTAATAGAAGTTTTATATTTTGAATTTATAGTAAAACAGCATACTTCTGAAGCTATGCTTTTACTATTTTTTGGAGAAGCATTCTTATCAGCCTAAATACATCTGCTAATGACAAATTTTCAAGAAATCACATTAAGAACAACTTCTTATATTAATGACTAAAAATTTTTTCTTTGTGTTATTTATTTTCAAGAGGTACAAAGTTATGTCTAATGGTATCTTTTGAAACTTCCCACAATCGAAACCCCATAGGTCTTTTATCAAAATTTTTACTCGTAGTTTCCCCACTCACCATTTGAATACTCTTGTAATCATTTATTACCAGTTCATGTTTATGTCCTGACAGATAAGCCTTCACTTTGTTCCTTGTAAACAATTTCAAAATTTCCTTACGATATTCTATGGGCAAATTAAAGTATTTTTCTTCTTCGTCTGGTGTATTTATATACATTGGGTAATGACCAATTACAAAAATAGATTTCTGTTTATCTCCTAAGCTATCCAATGTTTTCTTAAACCAGTTATGATGATTTTCTGATTCGTTTGGGACATTTACCTTCCATAACTGAGTATTGGTTATAACAAAATTGTATCCTTTATTTTGAAATGTAAAAAAATCTCTTCCAACTGTTTCTCGATAATATTTTAAAGAAGATTTCGACGGCACATTTCCAACATCATGATTTCCTGAAGCTAGATAACAAGGGACATTTAATCCTTTTATAATTTTTTTAAAATCTGAATATGAACTATCCGAAGCATGGTTCACTAAATCACCACAGATAACAGCAAAATCAGGATTCAGATTATTAATTTGCTTCACTGCTTGTTTCAAACATAAAACATCGTGTTCATAACCTCCCATACCTAATTGGGTATCACATAACTGAACAAACGTAAAAGGTCCTTTCTTCTTAATTTCACATGATATGAAGACTAGAAGAAATGCAGTTAGAATGAAAGTATAATTTCTAGTTTTTATCATTCCGCATTAAATTCCCAAACTTGACCGATAGACTCTCCTCCTTTATCATCTTTAACAACAATTTTCCAATAATAAGTAACCGACTCCAAGAGGTCTACATCTCTAGTTGTTTCGCTAATATTTTCAACTAGTAATATAGGCGGATTCTCCTTACCAAAATAAACATCATATGTCAACACGTCGCCATCTACATCACTTGCACTCCATTTTAACAGCGTCGTATTATCACTGATATCCATACTTAATTCTGGAGAAATTAACGTCGCTGTAAATGGCAAATGATTGCTTACTCCTTCTCCTTCAGTATAGTATTTACGAGTATCTGAGTAATCACTAAAATTATTTTTATTGTCCTTAGAACGAACTCTCCAATAATACTCAGAGCTTTTTAACAACGTAAAATTATGTGTTGTAATTGATTTTATTTTTGTCTGAACATCTGCTGAAAATGAGTTATTTGTTGCCACCTGAATTTCATATTGCACATTATCTCCTTCCGGATCTGTTGCTATAGTCCATTCAAAGTCTAATGGATTGTCTGTACAAAGTTCTTCGTCATTGGGCACCAGCAAACTTGGTACCGTTGGAGCTACATTATCAATTGGAGGCGTATCATCGTCTGAACCACCACATGAAAATAGTAGAATACTCATAAAAATTAATAGGACTGCTCTCATTTTTTTACAATTTTTAAATTAACGGGTGTTTCTAACTTCAATGTTAAGAAATAAATACCTGATGAAACGTTACTCAGTGAAATCCTTATCTCACCATCTAAAAGTTTATAATTTTCTTCAGAAATTTTTTGATGCAACGAATTGTATACAACTGCTGTTACTTCTTCTAAATCAACATTTGGTATTACAACATTTACAAAGTCAGTAGTTGGATTTGGATATGCTGAAAAATGATAGACAAGGTCTACCTCATTATTTAGTTCCCCTTCGCAAACAAACTTAGACGATACACTTATTTTATCTCCATGATTTACATCTATAGCAAATTTCCTAGAAGCTGTTGTTAACATATTTTTACCGTTGATAGAAATAGTATAGGGTGCCGTACCTGAAGTAATCACCATGTTTTCTGTTACTATATTCCCTTTTTTAGTTTGAATAGATTTACCTGAAATTGCTTCTGCTGCATCAACCGTTAAATTAAAACATTGTTTGTAATCTTCCTCTCCCTCAACGGTAATACAAATAGAATAAGTCCCCGGAGATAAATCTTCAAGCACTGTGTCATTTGTGAAATTATAGAGATCAGAATTATCAACCGTTAAGGTATAATTATAAGTTGCTCCTGCATTTATAGCGATCGAACCATTATTTCTATCTAAACATGTTTCCCCGGATGCTTGAACAATAAAATTATTCGATGGTAAGTCAAAACAACCCACACTATTTACAATAGCTCCTTCTATAGAATTTGGACATTGATCAACGATATTTTTAACACCATCTAAATCATCATCTTTTTCACTTTCTGAAAGTTCACGAACGCTCAAAGTAACTTTATACACTTGATCACTTAATACACAAGAAGCTTCGTCTTGTTTTAGGTGTAGTTTCCATACCGTTTTATTATCTAAAAAAGTCACTTTATAGATATCTGGATTCACATTTAAAGCTAATAAAGTACCATCTGGTTGTTCCCATTGATAAGCTCCCATAATTTCATAATTCGGTGTCAGTTCAAGACTCTCAAGCTCTGTTATCGATACCTGATTGCCAATTTTAAAAACACCTTGATCTATACTGTACCTAACAATATCATCTCCAATTAAACCTGCATTCGTTACTGAAATCATAGTATTAACTTCGTCACAACTTGGTCTCGTAAATTCAAAGTTTCCGAATTTTTCATTCACGTTAAATGAAATTGTGTTTGAACTAACATTTTCATCAAAAACTAAGGTTTCACCAGCTGGCGTTTTTAAATTCATATAAAGAGGTGAATCTTCTTTATAAATATGATCTAATGGCAATTCATTTGCAAATTTCCATTTTTGTGTTAAATACCCCTCAATATAATTCTTTTGTGTATTTGAAATAATATGATCATAAAATAACACCTCAGATATAGGACCTTTATGATAATAATTTGCTCCAGCGCTACCACCATCTTTTTGACCTAAATAAAAAGCATTACTAGTTGATAAAATAGAAGATGACGACGCCACTTCTACTTCTAACTTTCCGTTGATATATGTTTTTACTTTTTGGCCTTCTTTAGAAATCATTAAAACAAAATCTGATTCATCGTCATAATAACGTCCATGTTCTTGTACTCCATTTATTTTTGTTCGTGTTCTGCCGCTCTCTCCGTGAAAATAGGTTGCAAACCCTGAGTCCCCTTCTTCATTTCCTGTAATACAATTCCAGTTACCTCTTCTAGTATAGGATCCTGTAATAATGAGTGTCCAATCTTCATTCAAATAATCAGCATTGTCTATAGGAAACAATTCCAAACCATTGGCATTATTTGTTCCAAACATCAATGCTGGCAACCCATTCATACCTGAATTATTGTAGGTAGGTCTTAAATCTCTATTTGACTGATCCGCTAATGCATACCCACTTGAAGATTTATTAAACCATCTTGTAACACTATTTCCATTACCGGGTTCAGTACCATTATTATTATTCACATCCATAGCATCTAACCAAAATAATGGATCTTGTAATTCTGGATCAATCATAAATTCAACAGTATCATCGATACAGGCAATGCTATTATTAAACTCTTCCCATTCTCCACTATTTATTTTAGCCTTTACTATAAAACCAGTATCTGGCAATGTGAGTTCACTTTCTACCCACCCATTAGATATACAACTTTTACTACTCGTTACTCTACATTTAACAAGTGCACCAGGCCTAACATCACTAGTATCCAAATTATCAGATCCATTGATTATTTTCTTACCATTAACCCACCACTCGTAAATAGCATTATCTCCTTCGTTTGTCGTTTGTGCTGTTACCAAATTTGAATTTACGCTACAATCTTCACTTTGTTCTTCTAAAAGACTTAGTTGCAATTCACCGTCGTTTCTGAATGTAGTCCAATTGATATTTGGCCAAGCTGCTTCACACCAATCAATCATTTCTTCCAAAATTTGGCAATCGACTCCTAGCTTAGCAAACTCAGGAAACAGATAATAAAATTTATCCGCCCAATAATCAAGACCTGTATAATCTGACATATCTTTTAGATCTGATGTAGTTTTACTTTCAGAATCCAATTCATTACTTCCTCCATTTGGTTCTCTATTCCAATTTGACAAATTGTTTCCTACTTTTTGAACCTCCGTTAAGAATTGTCGTAACTGTGCGTTCAAAATCCATTTTGACATTCCGACTTTTACACGATCTAAAAAAGTAGGCCAAACACTTTCTGCAAAACCTTCTAGTTGATGACTGTCTGAACGACCAATAATATGCCATGGTCCTTGTACTCTAATTCTAAAACCTCTCCCATCATTTGGATTTGGACCTCCTGACCAAGACCTAAATTGATACATCGCATTCAGAGAATGATAATATCGTAAGGGTTCGTAGATGCCTGATGAATTACTAGCCTTTAAAATAAACGATGGATGGTAGTTATAATCCATTGGTGAATTATGCTTTACCATACCATTTCCACCATTCACTATTAATTGTAAATGATACCAATTGGTGGATTCATATGTTCCTGTCGAAATAGGTTGACCATGGAATTGCCAACAATCTCCTTTTATGTTGTTGGTTTCATCAGGAACACAGGCCTGAAAGTGAGGTGGTACTTCAAATATTTGATAATTTTCTCCAAACCACTGTCTCTCCCCTGGTTGATCTTCTGGTTTCACAAACCAATGTGCTTTATCTTGAAGATCAAATTCATTCATGATTTCAAAAAATTGAACAGCCATGAGTCGTGCCAAACTAGTAGCAGCAAATTCCCGCGGTACACCATCTCCTAATTTTGAAGTAGCCGTACTTTTTTTCTCTCTCCAATGCCCATCTAAAGTTGTAGCACCATCATTTCTTTGTGCAAGAAAAAACCTATAGTTATACCAAAAGTCTCTGTTTTTTTTCATCAAATCACTTGGATTACGATTGACAGGAGGCATCGCTTCTAAGTAATCTCTAAATATTTTATATCCTTTCTTTGGATCGATATTACTTTTCCCTCCTGTTTTTAACGGGTCGTTCCAGTAATCATCTTTTGTATAAGCATCCATTGGGTGAATCATTGGCAACCAATGTTTCCAATCTGGAAACTGAATAGCAATCGGTAATATAGTTCTGTCTACCATTTTTTCAGAATCAAATCGATCATATACTTTTTCTTGATCAACACCATCTGGAAACATATAAGGCAGCATATCTTTATCTGCTTGTAATACGGCATCCAATCCTGCTCCAGCAGCCCATTTCTCTATTGGTATATTAGCTATCTCGGGACCTGGCTGATAGGGTGGATTCCAAGGACGACCATACCTACCAACATTGTCATGCTCTTCAGACAATGAACGGATATATGTTGCGATCAACTTCCCTTCTTCTTCAGTTAACATATGAAACTTAGAACGTTCAATAATTGATTCGTTTGAATAACTGAAAATTTCTAAATCTCGACCATCTTGTGTATGACATGAGGCACATTTTGCTTTTATTGGTCCTTGACCACCAAGTTCATATCCATACCAAAAACCTTTTTTACCAGACGCTAAATAATTTGATTTTAATTCTGCATTGTACCAATAGTCTTTTCCTTGAGCAACTTTTGAAGATAAATCATTTGGTTCTTTATTATTTATAGTATCATAATATGGTGATTTCCATGTTAAAGGATCTTCATCGACAAAATAACTTTCATCCAATATTTTAACCTTATTTAAATCCAATAAATTAAGTCGTACAACTCTAAACCCGCTAGAAATTGCGTCAGACATATTAAACCTAAAACGTATTGTATTCAATCCATCAACAAACCCGACTGCTGGAATAGTAAGCCGAATAGTACTATGGCCTCCATGTTGCATGCCTCCTCTTTCTCTTTCCGGACTTTGAATATTACATGAATCATGATTTAAAGATACCCAATCTAAACCATTTACTTTGACAGAAACCTTATTTTCGTAGCCAATATTATTAATCTGTAGCCACAACAATACTGAATTATTAGCTTGCTCAGAAGTAAGCGTAAATATCCTTTCTGTTATTGTCCCTTCTGCACCCATTACTTCAACAGGTAACAAGATTTTATCTTCTGCGTCAAGTTTTGCATCAGTATTCTCTGTAGCTGAAACGCTCGTTACTGAAGCTCTATTAGAAGTAGCTTTTTTCAAACTAGTATATTCACTTTGTTGAGCAAAGCTACTTGTAACCGCTAAAAAAAGTGATATTAATGCTATAAGGGGTTGTTTATACATATTCTTATTTATTCAACATAATTTCATCAAAAATAACAGCGAGGGATTAATAAAGAATTAAAATTGAATTAATATCGATTTTCTTTCAACGAAAACAGCCTTCTTCTATAGAAATAGAGATGTTTTAACAAATTATTTACTTTTAACTTAAGGGTACCTTCAAAAAGCTACTTCAACTCCAATCCAACAAATTTTGGTTCTTAAATAAAAAATATCCGTAACCACCCATAAATCTGCAAAACCTTCTCTACTCAGTTTATCTTAAATAATATTGAAGCACCTAATTCCCGCTACATGAAATTTTGTTTTACTGCAATTTTAAATGTTGATTCTTATTTTAAATATTCATTTTTTAATCTGTTCCATTCTGCCAAAGACTTGGGCAAATAGTCTTCTGGATCTTTATTGAAACCAAAATTTATATAACCTACAGGACCTTTATAATCTATACTTTTTAATGCTGTTAAGAAAGGAGCGAAATCATATACACCATCTTCTAAAGGCTGAATCGTTGTTTGATCCATCGTTTTTCTTCTCGTCATATCTACCTCTTTAGCTGCTCCAGCAACCGTGATAAAACTTATATAACCCTCTACATTATTTACAACCTCTGCCAGCCTCCCTGCATTTCCTGCTTTTAATTCATGACAGGTATGTATTGCTAATTTTAAATTTGGATGATTGATTTTTTTCACCATAGGCAAAGACTGTTCTGCTGTATAAAAATAACACCAGCTATGTGGATACAATGTTACAGGAACATTTTTGGTCGCCGAATAGTTTACCACATTTCTTAAAACTCCTTCTACATGTGCATCATCAATTCCTGACTCTTCTTTACCGAAAATAAACCACAAATCTATATCTTGATCTTGAATTAAATCAACAACCTCTTTCCAACGATTTCTATCTACTGCTGAATCAGCAAAATTATAACGAACAAACACCGAGTAAATTCTAAAACCTTCAGTCTTATTTACAATTTCAGCGAATTCTTTATACTGTTCTACATGTTCTGCTTTTGCCATTCGCAAAGTAATACCATCGTAACCATGCTTCTTTAATAAACTTATTTGTTCTGCTGGAGGTAGATTCTCTAAACCACCAAAGTTATAAGCAAAAAATGGATTGCTCACATCTTCCTCTTTAACTACTTCTTTATCGTTTTCAATAACTTCTTCCGTCTCATTATTAATATTATTTTCTTCAATCTTTGTAGTTTGTTCTGATGAATCACATGAAAACATAAGTATTGATACTATGCACACTGATATTAAGTTTCTCATTTAATTTTATATTAAATTAAATTATTATTTGATTATTATTTTTTCTAACGCTACCCATAACGGAAATATTCTTTTGCCTTTTATAGCATAAAAAGGAATCAATTCACAATCCATTTCTGGAAGGAATACATTTTTCATTTCAATGATATCGACCGTCTCTTTTGAGTTCTTTTTTTGATGAATAACTCCTTTCGTTTCTAGATACATTCGGCCTCCTTTTGCAACCGGTTTTATAAACTTAAACTTTATATTATAGTGACCTTCTAAGATACTTATATTCCATTTCCCAAATATTTCTTCTTTATTCCAAATTCCTCGCTCTCCATCTGCATCATTTCTATTTAAAAAAATTGGATTTTCATGCGTAGACCCAACAATAATGCGCTGTGGATTCAAAAGATTTTCTGAAGAAATTAATTCTTTGTACGTAGAATCAAATGCATCTTTCAACATAACAGCAACATCCCTCTCTTTTTCAACAAGATTATACTGCTCGTAAGGATCTTCATTCAGATTAAACAATTCAAAATCTTTAATTTTCGCATCATAGTCTGCCATTCCTACCAATTTATAACCTCCCTTTTGAAAGGCTATATTGTTATAGAGTTCTGGATATCTTCTAGTCCAATAAAAAAAGAGAGATCTTCCAGCCCAATCAACTTTCTTAGTATGTATTAGCGGTACCAAACTCTTTCCATCAATTATTCTATTCTTTGGAAGTTCAACATTACAAAGTTCTGATAAAGTCGGCAAAACATCAAAATGGGCTGCAGTGGTATTTATATCCTTATTTCCCCTAGAAAATGCCGGATACCGAAAATAAAAAGGCACTCTAACTCCGCCTTGATATACGCTACCTTTTCTACCTCGCAACCCGCCAACATAGCGTATTTGTTGTGGACCGTTGTCTGTCATAAAAATTACGATGGTATTATCAGATATATTTAATTCATCTAATTTCTTCAACAATCTCCGCATGTTATCATCAATATTTGTGACCATAGCATATACTTTACGTGCATCTTCTTTGTTTTTCTCTGTCATCTTCACAAAAGGTAGCTTGTCATCTTCAAAACCTTTAGATGGATCTATGTCCTTGTAAAGTTGGTAATAAAAGTCAGGAACTTGTAAAGGAGTGTGTGGTGCGTTAAATGACAAATAACAGAAAAAAGGATTGTCCTTGTTTTCAGCAATAAAATCAATCGCATTTTCTGTAAAAATATCTGAACAATATCCTTTGTAAGCCTGCTTTTCATTATTATGCCAAAGCACAGGATCAAAGTAGCTTCTATCTCCCTGAAAATAAGTGGTAAAATCTCCTGGTTGCCCCATTCCACCACTAAGATGAATTAAGGATTCATCAAATCCCTGATCACTTGGCCTTGAGGGATAATTGTCCCCTAAATGCCATTTTCCAAAAATTCCGGTTTTATAGTCTGCCTGCTTTAACATCTCGGCAATCGTAACTTCATTAGCCGCCATTATTGCTCCACCATTATAGGTGTCTCTAATACCCGTTCGCAATGAATAGCGACCGGTCATTAAACTTGATCGCGTAGGTGCACAAACTGGTGAAACATAAAAATTATTAAAACGAATATTTTTTCGCGCAAAAGCATCAATTACCGGCGTTTTAACATGTGGATTTCCAGTAATTCCAAGGTCACCATAACCTTGATCATCAGTCATAATAATGAGTACATTAGGATGTGATTTTTTTTGGGCAAAACTTGCCGCTAATATCAAGAGTGCCACAAGTAGGACAAATATTCTTCCCTGTTTAATCATTATCTTTTGTTTCATTACTTAATGAATATGGAACATTTTCGGGAAGACTTCCCCATTTTTTATTAGGATTATCAGCCAGAATAAATTCAAAAGTGCCTCCATTCTGAATGTCATCATACTTGATATAATTGTTTAAATAAATTGAATTATTAAGTTTGGTAGCTTGTATATAAAAATTGTTTTTTGAATTGTTTTTTGAATTGATAATAAATGTATTCCCGTTTTCTAAATGAAGTGTAGCTTTCTCAAATAGAGGGCTTCCAATTACATACTCATCTGCTCCTGGCGTTACAGGATAGAATCCTAAGGCGCTAAACACATACCAAGCAGATGTCTGTCCGTTGTCTTCATCTCCGCAATATCCATCTGGAGTTGCGGCATATAGGCTCGTCAATACATCTCTAATCTTCTTTTGAGTTTTATAAGGCACTCCTGCATAGTTATAGAGATAAATCATATGTTGTATCGGCTGATTCCCATGTGCATAATTACCCATATTTGCAATTTGCATCTCTCGAATTTCGTGAATAGTCTTCCCATAATAAGAATCGTCAAAATCTGGAGGCATCGTAAAGACAGTATCCAGCTGATTTATGAAATTTTTATTTCCTCCCATTAAATCTATCAATCCTTGTACATCATGAAATACCGACCAGGTGTAATGCAAACTATTACCTTCTGTAAATGCATCTCCCCATTTTAAAGAATTAAAAGGGGATTGAAAAGAACCATCTTCATTTTTACCTCTCATCAAGTTTACTGAAGGGTCAAATACATTTTTATAATTCATTGATTGTTTGTAATATTTACTTGCAACTTCTGGTTTCCCTAACTTTTCAGCCATTTTTGCAATAGTAAAATCAGCATAAGCATATTCTAAAGTTCTGGCTGTATTTTCTTTGATGCCAATATTATAAGGCACATATCCTAGTTCATTGTAATAATTTAGACCCTCCCTTCCCACAGAACTATGTGGTCTCCCTTCTTCTACTGTTGCATTTTTTAAAATAGCTTCAAAAAGAATGTCTACATCTTTGTCTATATTTCCTTTTAAAAATGCATCAACTATAATCGGTGCAGAATTAGAACCTACCATACAATTACGATGTCCGGGACTCGCCCACTCAGGCAACCATCCAGATTCTCTATACGTGTTTGCCAACCCTTCCATAATATGTCCATTCAACGTTGGATACATCATATTGAAAAATGGATACACAGCTCTAAAAGTATCCCAAAACCCATTGTCTGTAAACATATAACCCGGCAATACTTTTCCGTTGTACGGACTGTAATGAACTACTTCGTTATTTTTATCAAACTCATAAAATTTTCTAGGAAATAACAATACTCTGTATAAGCACGAATAAAATGTTTTAAGATTGTCTGTATTCTCATCTTCAATCGTTATTTTATGCAATTCTTTTTCCCACTCATTTTTAGCTTTTTCTTTTGTTTCTTCAAATGAATCCGAACCAATTTCTCTGTCTAAATTAAGTTGTGCTTGTTCGTGACTTATAAACGACGAGGCTACTTTTGCATGCACTACTTCTCCTTTTTTTGTTTTAAATCCAATAATTGCTCCTACATGCTCACCTTCACTGTTTAAAGAATTTTCTTGTAATTCCCAATTGTCAGCCCAGGTATGATTCAATTCAAAATCTTTATCAAATTGCACCACAAAATAGTTGTGAAAATTAGTTGGAACTCCTCCCTTATTATTTCTACAATAGCCAATAATTTTCCGTTCTTCTGGGATAATCTTCACCATCGACCCTTTGAAAAACCCATCTACTAAAATGTAGGATGTTTCAGAGTCTGGAAAGGTAAATTTAAAATATGCAGCACGTTCTGTTGGAGTCACTTCTGCCGTCACATCATAATCTGCTAAATACACTTTGTAGTGATAGGGTTTTACCGTTTCTGCCTTATGCGAAAACCAAGATTCACGTTCATCTTCTTGAAATTTCAAATTACCAGTCACCGCCATTAACGAAAATGCTGCATAATCATTAATCCATGGACTCGGCTGATGGGTTTGTTTGATCCCTCTAATTTTATTTTCATTGTACTTATAGGTCCATCCATCACCCATTTTTGAAGTCATGGGTGTCCAAAAATTCATCCCCCAAGGGGTTGCAATTGCTGGATAGGTATTCCCATTAGATAAACTATATTTAGAATCGGTACCCATCAAAGGGTTTACAAAATCAACCAAATCTTGTTGTTCATCGTCTGAACTCCCTACAAAGTCTTGTTTGGATTCACAGGATAACAAAACGGATAATAACAATAGAGGTAAAGCTAATTTATATATCATTTCAATAAGTTTGGTACGATGGGTTTTATGTGATCGATACTCTTAAAATTTTGATATTCAAGAATCATTAATAATGTAAATAACTGTTTTTCAATCGCTCCCATTCCGCTAGTGATTTTGGAAGGTATTCTTCAGGACCCGTTGGAAAACCGAAATTAATATAGCCCACTGGGCCTTTGTATTCAATCTTTTTTAATGCTTTCAAAAAGGGTGCGTAATCATATTCCCCATCCTCCAATGGCAAAATAGTCGTCCTGTCCATAGTTCTTCTTCTTGTTCTATCAACTTCTTTTTTAGCTCCAGCAATGGTAATAAAGCTGATATAGCCTTCTACATTCTCAACCACCTCAGCCAATCTTCCACCATTTCCTGCTTTTAATTCATGACAGGTATGGATTGCCAATTTTAAATTTGGATGGTTTATTTTCTTTACCATTGGCAATGATTGCTCTGCTGTATAGAAATAACACCAACTATGAGGATATAAGGTTACAGGAACATTTTTACTTGCTGAATACGTCACCATATTTCTTAGCACTCCTTCTACATGTTCGTCATCTATTCCTGGTTCATTTTTTCCAAAAATAACCCACAAATCGATTCCTTGGTCTTGAATTAAATCCACCACCACTTTCCATCGATTTCTATCTTCTTCAGAGTCCGCAAAATTATAGCGAATAAATACAGAGTAAATTTTAAAGTCTTCTGTTTTATCTACAATTTTAGCAAATTCTAAATACTCAGCTACATGTTCGGCTTTTGCCATTCGCAAAGTAATCCCGTCATAGCCATGCTTTTTAAGCATCTCTATTTGTTCCGCTGGAGACAACTTATCCAAACCTCCAAAGTTATAGACAAAAAAAGGATTGTCTTTCCCTTCATGTTCCGAACCCGTTTCTTTAGAAGATGTATGTTCTTTATTTTTATGTAACACATTACATGAAAGCACTGAAATAGAGAGTGCACAAAGTAGTATTATTTTATTCATTGGTATTGACGTTTAATTTTTTAAATTTTAATTTTGTACTACAAGCCTATCTAAGCACTGCTTTATCCCATACTTTTCCAGTACGTTCATCTATCATTTCCATGGTCACTTTGTCTCCTGCTATTTTTACAGAAACCACATAATACATTGGAGTATCGATCTCTGTTATCGACCCGTCGGAATCACGAAACTTAAATGGACCATCTCCTTCCTTAAGTTCTTTCTTTAAACGTTTCCCATAATACACATCGTCTTTCAGTGCATCTTTTTCACGTTTGAGGTTGTAAATTGGAGCACCTGCACCGGCAGAAATAACATAACTTGTATTGTTTCTTTTGGTACGATAATAAATATGATCGTGACCACTAAAGACAGCAGCTACATTGTACTTATCGTATAGTCTTGTTGTAGCAGTTCCTTCTCCCTCTACATCCGCATAAGGCTTTGAACCAACGGTATAATGTGGACGATGTCTGTAAATAAAAATATGTTTTCCTTTAGCTGCTTTCAATTCTTTCTCTAGCCATACTAGTTTTGAAGAATCCTTTTTAACTCTTGGCCATGGCAAGGCAATAAATTTTGCATTTCCATATTCAAAACTATACATGGCTTTTTTCATACCAAAAAAGTTTTTGAAATTAGAAACCCCATCATCTCCACCAGCTTCTTCATGGTTCCCTACTGTTGGCCACATTGCATACTTACGCATAAACCAACCCCCCATGGAATCTAATTTCTTATAATCTTGAACTCCACGCTCTCCACCTCCTCTATTTACAAGATCAGCAGTTGTGATACAAAAATCTGGCTTTAAGGAATCTGCTCGTTTTAAAACATCTGGAAAATGTACAGATCCTTTCGAATCTCCAAAGACTAGAAAATGAATATTATCTGGATTTTTACCTTTTTCTTTTTTTAATGCTTCCATTTTAGACGCTGGATTGTACGGATTTATATCCTGCGCCTTGCAAGAAGAAAATAAAAATAGTCCTATTAAAAATGAGAATAAAAGGCATTTGAATTTTGACATAATTAGTGTTTGTATTTAAAATCTAAAGCGATTGATTATTGATCGCTTTTCTATTCATTGATAATTTTATTGTATAAATTTTCATCTTTGTCAAAACAGCCTGAAAATTGAATCACGGCTTTGTCGTTTTCTAAGGTTATAGGAGAATCACTTGCATAGTTTCGCATACGTGCTCCCCAGATAGATACTGTTAATTTTTTATCTCCTCCTATAAGTATATAATCCCAAGACATTTTTTCTTTCACTGGAGTCAATGCTCCATTTCCTCCAGAAAATGCTTCTACATTACTCAAAGAAGTATGTCCTTGGCCTTCAATAATTATGGGATGAATGTTTTCAACTTTTTCTCCCGTATTTGCAATGATGGACCCTTGAGCTATTTGCCAATTCCGATTGAACTTATTACTTCCTCTTTTTAAGATCCCCACGGCAACGCAATCAAAATTGAAATTTGTCAATTGTCCATAAGAATCTTCACCCAATAAAATTCCTCCATAGGTTCCGAAAGTAAATAAATCTATAATTTGAGCGTTGTCTGTATGGTTGATGGTGTAGGCATACGTTTTTTTTGCAATTACAGCATCCACAACTGCTCTGCTATATTGTCCCCCAACAAATCGTTGAATGGCAGGGTTTACATGACAATGCAAAATGCGAGGCACGTCATAAACATAATTCATTCTTATAAACTCACCACTTAGTGGATATCCATAACAATGTTCAAAAGTCATCAATTCACAAACATAATTTCGATCCGCATTAAAGTCAAAAGCCAAATACTCGCCATAAAAAGTCAAGCATGAAAGATGCACTCCCTGTGTATTACTAGTTTTAGAAACTTGAATTGTAGCCTTGTATTCTATAATTTTAGAGGGATCTTTTATTGTTTGATCCGAATACCAAAATTGAATTCCCTTGATCTGAGTTGCAGACTGTACGGTTATAAATACATGCTCTTGATCCGTTATTTTAAAAACACTCCCTACAGGCTGATTCTTATTTGAATGCTTAGTGCCCCTTGAAGTTGGTCCATGGACACCAATTAATGACACATTATCTTTCAGGATAATACCACCATCTATACAATAAGGTTCATCTGAAGGTTCTACCCAAAGTGCAGCACCCATGATAGAAGCCCAATCAATTGCTTTCTGAAGATTTCTTTTATTCAAAGCCGCACTATTTTCTGGTTTCACATCAAAATCTTGTATGCTTTTCATTTCAGAAGCAAATGACAACTGAACACAAAACACAAACAAAAGAATCCCTGTTTTTTTCATAAAGATTAACTTAAATACTATTAGAGAAAGAGAGTTCTTAGTTGAAGCAACTCACTATTCTCATTAGAATACAAATAACGTTTCTAGAAGTTAATAAGAAATTAATAATAGATTAATATGAGCCTAATGTCTTATAAAAAGTTGAAATGAATAAAAATTCTAGTTTTACCAGAGTAGAAAAAATAAATTTTCATAATAACCAATCGTTACAGAAACAAATATTGGATTGAAAAAAAGGAATTAGAAAGTTCTTTTTAAAAGAACCTAATTGATTTTTAACGTACCTAAGTCTTATTGAATAGAAGAAATTATTACATTTTTGAAACAAATTTCTCCAGTTCCAGAAGCCTGTAACCCAACATATCCGTCCATACGTGAATGGTCCCTCATATCAGCCGTCAAAACTCCATTGATCCAAACTTCTAAATGGTCTTTTACATTTTTTATTTTATAACTATTCCATTTTCCAATGGTTTCAACACGTGCCAAAGGTTTGAGCTTTGTTACAATTGCTCCAGTTCTAAAATCTTGATTGGGATGTAAATCCCAAATATTTACTTCATAACAATCTTCTGCACTGAGGGCATAATTTTTACAGCGAATAAATACGCCCGAATTAATTGTGCTATCAGGTTTGAACTCTAACTCTAAAACAAAATTCTTATAGGTGTTTCTTGTCATTACAAACCCCACCTCATCGTTCACTTTTGCCGTAAGTATATTGTTAGAAAAACTCCAGTGAGCATCTCCTGATTGAATCCAATCCTTTCCATTTTCTAGAAATAATGTATCTGAATTCTGACATGACATTGTTATCAGTACAACTAGAATAATCACTAATTTATGTCCCATGGTCTTCCCTATTTCAAATTCTTTTTCTTTTCCCAATGAAAAGTATCCCCTTCAATAACTAAGTCTAAATGATTTCTTGGGGTAGCTGCTGGGGCAAATGTAGATGGAGCCGATTTTTGCAACTCTTTAATAATGTCATCATATTTAGAATCACCAATTAAATTAGTCCATTCGTTAGGATCTTCTTTTATATTGTAAAGCTCTTCATTGCTATCATAACGATAAATATACCGCCAGTTGCTATTTACAACCACATAACTCTCCCTTTTTGCATGAGGTATAAAAATGTTTCGCTCTTTTGAAGAAGACGGATCTTTAAGTGAACTGGTAATAGAAATTCCATCTAGTTTGTTTTTTACAGACAGATTACAGAGTTCAGCCAATGTTGGATAGATATCTAACAAACTAACTGGCGTATCCACTGCCTTGTTCTTAGCAATACCTTTTCCTGCCCAAATAAACGGAACCTGAGTCGTTCTTTGCCAAAGTGTATGTTTTCCCCAATGTCCTTTTTCTCCATGATGATAGCCTTGATCACTCCAGAACACAACAATTGTATTGTCTAAATGAGGACTTTGATCAAGTGCATCTAAAAGTCTTCCCAACATCGCATCAGCAAAGGTAATACTTGCCAAATACCCATGCAGCGCATCTTTTAAAGCACCGTACTTTATCAATTCCTCTTGCTGCTTAGATCTATTGGTATAAAATTTTTGAACCGCTGGAGACAAATCATCCAGATCGTCTTCTTTATATTCAGGCAATACCAATGCGTCGCGGTCGTACATATCGAAATATTTCTGAGGTGCATAGTTTGGAAAATGTGGAGAATACATTCCAAGTGCCATAAAAAACGGCTTGTCATGTTTTTGCTTTAATACATCAACCATCCAATTTGTTCGTATGGCATCCGCCATTTCCTCTTCTTTCTCATTGACAATAGGCCCCCATTCTAAATGCAAAGCAGAATTACCTCCACGATCTGTTTCCGTATAATAAGGACTATATGGATACCGATCCGGAAGCGGTACGTCATTCATATGGTAACTATTCATTTCGTACGCCATGTCTTTCACTTCTTGGCTTCGTGTAAAGTATTCTTTCCAACCCCGAAGGTCAACATATCCTGATCTATGATGAAAAATTTTACCTGCTCCATACGCATTGTATCCCGCATCGTTAAAAACCATTTGAAGGCTTTCTAAATCAGGACGATCGTAATGAAATACCTCATTCTCATAAAACCCCGTAGTAGAGGATTGCATTCCTGTTAAAATTGCTGTTCTGGACGGTGCACAGTACACCCCAGGAGCTTGGGCATTTCTAAAGGTCACTCCCGATTTTGCCAATCTGTCAAGGTTAGGTGTAATGACTTGCTCATAGCCTAAAGGACCTACCCAATCATTTAAGTCATCCATCACAAACATGATCACGTTTGGAGGAGTTTCAATTTTTTCTTTATTAGAGATCGAACCACAAGAAGTAGTGAATACTAAACCTAGTGCGTGAGCTATTAAGAAAGTGCTATTTGCACATATTTTTTTGAGTAACATACTATTTTGGATATAAGGCTGAAAAACCGATTGTTGGAAATACAGACACACTACTATTATTCAATTTGCGTGCCTTGGGATAACAAAAACGCACACCAACTAGCATACGTCCCAATTAAATTGCTATTAGCGCTTGCTAGAACTGTAGCTTTTCTTGTTAAATTTCCAAATCAAACCAAATGCTACTATTGCCGGCAAAAGAATCCACGCCCATGGTTGGAAGAATGAATCATGTGCGTGTGCTGCTGCACCAGGATGTGCGTTTATCGTTTGTATACTTATCGCTAAGATTAAAAGTGCTTTTTTCATTTGATTAAATTTTTATTGATTAAGATTTATTTTATTCTTTATTTGATAGGGTGATTGATCTGATTGTTTACTTATGTTTTTGATATCTTCAAATTCAGGTTTTACTTTGGTGTTTCCTGAAGGTGTTGTAGCCTCTTTAACATGAACAGTTCCAAAGGAAGTTTCTTTTTTTACTATTTTTCTTTGCAATTCTAAACGTTCTATATCAAAAAAACGGACTCCAATAGTACTTGTGTTTTCAAATAAATAGTTGGACACTTCTTTGATGTTCTCAGATTTCAACATGATTTTTAAAATAATTCCGAATCTCCCTTTTTTCATGATTTCTTGCGAAATACTAAAATCAATAGCACCACTATTTAGCAATCCTTCTTGAAAATCGGTTCCCAAATATTCGGGAGCCATATCGTCTATAGACGTTTCCATTTGCACATATCCTTTTTCCGCAACTTCCGCCTTGTTTTTTAACAAGGAAACCCTCACAACATTAGGCTGATGAAAATCTTTTTTCCCAGGACCGTAGGCTATTTTTTCTGGCGTATAGCTTTTCGAATCATCAAAATCAGGGTTCAGATATTTTAATATAGCAGCACCTGTCGGCGTTACTTTTTCACCTTTTTCATCTCCGGAATAAATCGGAATTCCCTTTAACATTTCGGCAGTTGCAGGTGCAGGAATAGGCAGCATACCGTGCTGTGTTTTTACCATTCCAAAGCCTGTACACACAGGGGTGCAAATAACCTTTGAAATATTTAGTTTGTCTATAAGAACTGCATTTCCAACAATATCAATAATTGAATCTACGCCACTTATTTCATGAAAATGAATGGTTTCGATAGGCATATCATGAATCTTAGATTCTGCTTTTCCAATGATCAAAAATATTTCATGTGCTATTTTTTTAGCGTTGTCGCTAATATGTGCATGGTCAATTATTTTTTGAATGTCTTTTAAATGCCTGTGATTTCCATGGTCATGAGAATGGGGTTGTTCATGTGAATGCTTCTCATCTGCATGATCGTGAGAATGGGCATGCGAATGACTGTGTGAATGCTCATGAGAGTGTCCGTGAGACTCCTCACGATGTTTTGAATGATCTTTCTGCTCGTTTAAGTCAATAACCTCAACATAATTGCAGTTGATCCCGTTTTTATCAACTTTTTCAATTTCAATTTTACCATCAAGTAAATGTAATTGTTGGGGTAATTTTTCAAGAATATCAAAATCATCAAGCAAGCCACAAAAGGCACTTAACAACATATTTCCAGACAAACCAGAGAAAGCTTCTATATAAATAGTATTCATTAATTTTTAATATTTAATATTCTAAACGCAGACATCGCAGCACCATAACCGTTGTCAATATTCACTACCGAAATTCCATTAGCACAACTAGCAAGCATCGCATGCAAGGCCGTTTCTCCATTTTTAGCGGTGCCATACCCTACAGATGTTGGAACGGCAATTATAGGCTGAGGAAGCAAACCCCCTATTACCGTTGGCAAAGCCCCCTCAAAACCAGCGACTACAATTAAAACATCAAACTTCCTTAAGTCTTCAATTCTATTTAATAAACGATGGATTCCAGCAACACCCACATCATGAATAACATTGGCATTTATACCCATATATAAAAGTGTATAATACGCTTCATTCACAACACCTTCATCAGAACTACCTCCAGAAATGATCCCTACTTTAAAACGCTCTTCATTTTTTTCAATTTTTGAAAGCATAAAAACTTGAGATGCTTCATCATAAAAACTAGTTTTGAATAGTCCCTTTAAATCAGTCGCTTTTTCTGCTTGTAATTTTGTAATAAGTACATTTTCTTTTTTTTCTGTGTACTCATTTAACAACTCAATCAGTAAGTCAACACTTTTAGAAGCTCCAAATATCACTTCATCAAACCCAAGTCGTTCCTTTCTTGAAGAATCTATATTAAATCGTTTTGTCATATCAATACTCTATTTAATTTTCCGGAAACAAATCCTTCGTTATCAATTTCAACTTCTTTAAACCCTAAATTACGGATACCAATAGAGATCCTTTCAAATTGTTCTCTCAATTTTTCGATTTCATTATTTGGAACTTCAATCGAAGCTGTATCACCGTTATTTCTAACGCGTACGATGTCAAATCCAAAATCATTTAAAATATATTCTGCATTTTCTATTTGCTTTAAGCGTTTATTATTTACAGGTGTTCCATAAGGTATTCTAGAACTTAGACATGGACTTGGTGGTTTGTTTGCCGTTTCTAACCCTAATTCGTTTGCCATTTCAATCACTTCTTTTTTACTGATTTTTAATTCTGCCAAAGGCGATTGTATTTTATGAAGATTCGCTGCTTGCAAACCGGGCCTATAATCTCCCAAATCATCCAAGTTAGTTCCATTAAGGATCGTGTATTCTGGATATTTTTCTTGAAGTACATCTAGCATCGCCTCATACAAATGATTCTTGCAAAAAAAACATCTGTTGCTCGGGTTTGCTGTATAATTAGGATCTTTGAGCTCATCTGTTTTAATAACTTCTAATTCGATATTATGATGCTCACAAAAGGAAGTCGCCACTTCAAAATCCTTTGATTTTAGACTTTCAGAATTTGATATTAATCCAATTGCATTTTCTCCCAAAACTAATTTAGAAACATATAGCACCAAAGAAGAATCTACACCTCCAGAAAAAGCGGTAACCGTTCCTTTGTGGTTTTTAAACCAATTTTTAAGGTTTGTTAATTTTTCAGACATAGCATTCGTTAAGATAATAGTCTTTTATAATTCTCTACCACCATACCTGCATAAGGCTTCGCATAATCTACTAGTCTTTTCATATCTCCTTCTGACAAGTTATTAAACTCTTTTAAGACCTTAACATTATCCTCTAACTCATAGGTAAATCGGCACCCACTGCATAAAGTAGAAACAGGTAAAGAATATACATATTCATGAAGATTGGCATGCGTAAGTGGCGTCTCATGAACAACATCAGGAATATCTTTTATATGCTTAGGGGTTGTATCAATTCTACCTCCCATCATACTACCTCCAGACATTGTTTTCATAGCAATAACACCATAACCACGTTCAACCAAAACAGGTAGAACATTGTGCTGAAATGATTCAAAAGAAGGATCACAAACGTTTAGGGGCATTTGCACCGTATCCAATTCAACTCCAAGTTCTTTTAATCTATTTAAAAAGTATAAATGTGTCTTTGGGTTTCGGTGTCCTGTAAATCCAATATACTTGGTTTTACCTTGCTGTTTTGCTTCCAAAAAAGCATCGAGTACACCTGTTTTTATTCTATTATCTACATCTTTTGGAGTTGCGCAATCGTGAATTTGCCATAAATCCAAATAATCAGTGTTCAAAGCTTTTAACGATTCGTCTAATTGTTTCTTAACGTCAGCTCCTGTTTTATGATGTGCTTTTGACATCAAGAAAATTTCATCTCTATATTTAGGCGTTAAAAACTTTCCCATATACTCTTCAGATCTACCATTGTGATATCCTCTAGCATTGTCAAAAAAACGAACCCCCAATTCCATACAGCGTTCAATCATATACTGCGCATCTCTCGGGTTTTCTGTAAAACCTAAATGATAACCACCAAGACAAAACGATGTCACTTTTTGCCCGTCTCTTGTTAATTGACGAAGCGGCAACACTTCTCCTAATGCATCCGAAGTGGGCATAGCAGCAGCCCAATTTGCTATTAAGCTAAATGCTGAAATAGAAGCAGCTTTCTTTATAAACTCTCTACGATCTTCCATGTTGGTTCTTTAAATATTATTGATAATAACAAATAAAAGAGAAATGATTAATTAAGTGTTAATAATTAATTAATTCAATAGCGGGAACTGAATTAATCTTACTTTTCTTATAAAAAGATCAATTATGCCTCAAAAATTTGACTTCTCATTTTGAAAACCTGTAAATATTAAAAAGATATTTTATAAAGAAAAAGAGTGCTAGAAGATATGATTCATAAAAAAAACAAGAAATAGATGTATTGATAGCACTCAATTAATTAAATATTAATCAAATAATAACACCTATCTCTTATTTTGGTCTTTAAAAATGCAACTGAACTGTTTCAAAGGTTTTTTAGCTACGCACGTATCAAACCCATAATGCGAATTAATTCTGATTTAAATAAATAAACAAATGAAAGATAGAAGAAAATTTTTAAAAAACGCATTGACAGTTGCTGCTGGAAGTTTTGTAATTGACATATCTGCTTTCACATCAAAAGCAACAGATTATATAAACAATCCATTTGATAAAAAAAACAAAGGTAAAAACCCATATAATATCGATTCTGATAAAGTTAAATGGATAAAAGAAAACACCATAAAACAGCTTAAAGGTTGTCGCGTTAAAGGTGCTGGCGGAACAATGATTCATACTCCAGACGGCGTAGGGAATTACAAAGCCCTTTGGACAAGAGATAGTTATTATATGGTTGAATATGCGGGAGACCTAATGGATGCTGAAGAAATTAAAGCCTCTATTTATTATCTTATAAATGGCCAACGTGAAGACGGCTGTATTCCAGACCGAGTAAATGCAGAGGGGCTGGCAGTATATAGCCCTGGGCCTCCGAATAAACCTATGGCAGATCATGCCGTTGACAATGCACCATTTATGGCGATGATGGTTTGCTCTTATGTCAATCAACATAATGACAAAGCGCTTTTTATAGAAGTAGAGCCAAAACTTTTGAAAGGACTAGAGCATATCCGCGTAAAAGAAAATGGATTGGTATATAATGACCCTAGAAAGCCAGAATGTGTTTATGGATTTACAGACATTGTTAAAAAAACGGGACACTTACTTTTCTCTTCATTGCTATATTTCAAGGCAAATTTAGAAATGTATCAATTATGTAAAAAATACGACACTGGAAATGCCAATACATACAGAAGACGCTACGAATATGTACGTCAAAGTATCTTTAAACTTTGGGATGAAGAAAGTGGAATGTTCTGGGCAGCCGATAAAGATTGTAAGCAAATTGATATTTGGGGAAGTGCCTATGCCGTGGCAGTTGGAATAACAACGGATGAACAAACCCAAAGAATTGCACACTATCTAGTAGACCATTATGACGAAACGGTACTAAAAGGGCAAATAAGACACCTTACTACAAGTGAAGGTGTTTGGGACAATCTTTTTAAACCTCGTAAAGAAGGAGAGTATCAAAATGGTGCTTATTGGGCAACTCCTTTGGCATGGTTACTTCCTATTTATGACATCGTACAACCTGGCTTATCGAAAAAGACACTCGATGCAGTTCTTAAAGACTTCCAAGAAAACGGAATCAACGAATGTATCAATGATGGCTATATAAAAGTCCCGAATTTTGTAGTAAGTGCTACCAATGTTTATGCACTTACACGATAAAAAAATATAATATGAAATACCAAATAATTATAGTTTTAAGTGTATCTACTCTCTTTTTGATTGGATGCTTTTCTTCAAAGAGTAAAAGTAAAACAGCACAAAATAAATCTTTAACAACAGTAAAGCTGGTTGAGAAACCTAATATCATCTTTTTTGCAGTGGATGACATGAACGACTTTGTAAACCCATTGGGTGATGAACAGGCGATTACACCAAACATGGATCGTTTGGCAGCAATGGGAGTTACTTTTACCAATGCACATGCGCCAAATTCTTATTGTGCTCCGTCTCGAACGGCCATCTGGACAGGTCTGCAATCTACAACAACAGGTTGCTATAAAGATGAGCTATACCAATATGATTATCCTAATTTAGTTCCGCTACATGAGGCCTTTCAACAGGGAGGTTATAGTACGTATGGAGCAGGAAAATTATTTCACCATAAAGAAGGACATGTGGATTTAGATGGTTGGGATCAATTTTTTGCACGTAATGAAGATATTCGCAAAAAAGGATACCCGACCGGCTATGATGGAGCTGATTTACCTCGGCCTCTAGGAGGACCTAATAGTCCTTACTACAAAAAATTGGGCATCAAAAAATTAATTGGTGCTGGCTTCTTAGAATGGTGGGGCGTACCTGAAGAAGATACCCACAAGTTGATGGGAGTGCAACGCACCAAATGGATTTGCGATCTATTAAAGCAAAAACATGAAAAACCCTTTTTTATGGGATTAGGATTGTACACACCACATTTCCCAAATTATGCCCCTCAAAAGTATTTTGATTTGTATGATGTAGAAAAAATCATTTTACCTGAATTACTCGAAGATGACTTAAATGATTTACCGGCAGATATAAGAAAAAAACAAACCAATAGAAGAAATCATCATCTAGTAAGGCTACAAAAAATTGGAGCTTATAAAGAAGCCGTTAGAGCTTATCTGTCAGCAGTTTCATATGCCGACGGACTGTTAGGAGAAGTCCTTGATGCCTTGGAAGAAAGTGCATATAAGAACAATACCATTGTAGTTTTTTGGAGTGATCAAGGCTATCACCTTGGAGAAAAAGGCGATTGGGGAAAACACACCTTATGGAGTGAAACTTCTCGTGTTCCCTTCTTTATGTCTGGAGCAAATATTCCTAAAAACAAAAGAGTGTCAAGTACTACAGGTTTGATTGATCTGTACCCAACTCTTATGGAATTATGCAACTTACCTCAACAACATAAACTAGACGGTAAATCTTTGGCACCCGTATTATTTAAATCAGATTATCAGGACAGAGACTTATTTATTCCATACCACCAAAGTGGAAGTTATGCTGTTGTAAATGACACCTACCGCTACATTCATTACAAAAATGGAGGTGAGGAATTCTATAATATCAAAGAAGACCAAAACGAATGGTACAACCTTGTTGCTGATAAAAAAAATAGAATGATCATCGATAAAATGAAACAAGTGGTTCCTGAATTTAGAAAATCAGCAACTCCAAAAAAGAGTTTAAAATTAATTATTGAAGAAGAAGGCCATCACTGGGAAAGTAAAAAAGATGGAAAACCACAAATGATTTTATAGGAAACTCAAAATACATAAAAAAACATTTTTTATCATACTACAGAATCAAATAAACGAATCATGAAAAATAATGAGCAACAATTAAGTCGTAGAAATGTACTTAAAACAATTGGTCTAGGATCTACGGCAGGTGCTTTGGGTTTAGGACTCTTTGGAAGTTCGAGTGCCCAAGCGGCAAGACCCAAAACACCCTCGTACCTAAAAGGTGCAGCAGTAAAAATAACAAGGGTTAGAGCTATTTTAACCGCTCCTTATGGTACAAATTTAGTGATTGTAAAAGTCGAAACAAATCAAGCCGGATTGTATGGTGTTGGATGTGCTACTTATACACAAAGAGCGCATACGGTTGTTTCTGCAATTGAAGATTATCTAGATGATTTTTGTAGAGGAAAAAATGTTGCAAATATTGAAGATTTATGGCAAACAGCTTATCAAAGTTCATATTGGAGAAATGGCCCTGTGCTTAACAACGCATTGAGCGGAGTAGACCAAGCTTTATGGGATATTAAAGGAAAAATGGCTGACATGCCTGTTTATGATTTATTGGGAGGAAAATCAAGATTTGCAGTAGACACCTATACACATGCGTCTGGGAAAACAGCAGAAGAAGTAGTTGATGATGTAGCTAAATATAAGGAAATGGGCTATCGAAATATTCGGATTCAATTGGGCGGATATGGTTCTACACATTTGACTAAAAATCCGGCTTGGAAGAAAGGAGGTTTTGGAAGCTCTGGAGATAAAACGATGGATCCACAGGCCTATAAACGTGGAACTATTGATATCTTTAAAAAAACACGTGAACGCTTTGGCGATGAAATTGAATTACTTCACGACATGCATGAACGCCTCCAACCAATGGATGCTATTGATATGATTAAAAGAATTGAAGAATACAGACCCTTTTTTATTGAAGATCCATTTTCTCCAGAAAACATGGGATGGTTCGAATTGTTAAGAAAACAAACCAGTGTTCCTATAGCAATGGGTGAATTGCTCAACAACCCTCACGAATGGATAGAACCTATGAAAAACCGACTGTTTGATTTTATTCGAATTCATATCTCGCAAATTGGGGGAATTACTCCTGCCGTAAAAGTTGCACGATTGGGAGAAGTTTTTAATGTAAGAACGGCTTGGCATGGACCTGGAGATACTTCTCCGGTTGGACATGCTGCCAATGCACATATCGATTTGAACGTTTGGAATTTTGGCGTTCAAGAAGCACAGCATTTTAGCGATTTGGCTAAAGAAGTTTTTCCGGGAACACCTGAGGTAAAAGATGGTTATATGTTTGTAAATGAAGCGCCAGGTTTGGGAGTGGACATCAATGAAAAGTTAGCAAAAAAATACCCTCCAGTAGAATACAATTACAACTGGACACAAGTACGTGGAAAAGACGGATCTGTAATTAGACCTTAATTCATGTTGAAAACCTTTCAAACTTTTAGTTGGATTGTGATAGCATTGACTATGGCTTTAGGTTTCTCTCAGGAGATTCCTCAAGCCGATATTTCAAATGGAGTGCTGCATGCGAAACTCTATCTACCCGATGCTGAAAATGGTTATTATCGAGCTACTCGTTTTGATTGGTCTGGACTCATGCCGCATTTAGAATTTGAAGGACATACTTATTTTGGGAAATGGTTTAAAAATTACGATCCTAAATCACACGAATCCGTGATGGGACCGGTGGAAGCATTTTCCCAAATTGGATATGAGGAAGCAAAAGTTGGAGAAGAATTTTTAAAAATTGGGGTGGGTACTCTTGTCAAACCTAAAGAGCCAAAACACCTCTCACACAAATATTATGAAATAAGAAACTCTGGAAAATGGGAAATCTCGAAAAAACCAAACGAACTAATTTTCAAGCATCTTTTAAACACTTCTAAATATACCTATGAATATGTGAAAAGTATTCGTTTGACAAAAGGGAAACCAGAAATGATGCTACATCATAAATTCACAAATACAGGTCCTAAAACAATAGAAACTCAAGTATTCAATCACAACTTCTTTTTTATAGACAAGCAACCCATTGGAAAAGGTTACGTCGTTAAATTCCCATATACTATAGAACCTAAAGGAAGTATAATAGGAATTGATGAATTTGCCAAAATTTCAACAAATAAAATAGAATTTATAGAAACTATTCCGGATGGAAAAAAGGTATACATACAATCTGTAGGTGGATTTGACCCCGAATCCAAACACTATGAATTTTCAATTGAAAATAGGAATACTGGAGCTGGTGTAAAAGTTGTGGGCAATAAACCACTCACTAAGCTGGTATTTTGGTCATCTACAAAAACCCTCTGCCCTGAACCTTATTTCAATATTGAAGCAAAACCCGGAGAAACCATTTATTGGGACATCACGTATACATTTTATAACCTTAACAAAAAATAACAAAACACGCTGCCGCTGAAGCTCTAGCATAAGCGCATAAAACTAAAACCTAACAATATCTTATGAAACAAATTTCAAGTATTTTTATGCTTATTTTACTACTTAGCATTTCGAGTTGCAACAAACAGAAACCCTCAAACAACAATACTCAGAGTCAAAAAAAAGAAATTATAGTCCCTTTAACAGAAGAACAAATTCGGACTGCAGTTGAAGATTTAAACCAAGCGATAATTCATCCAAATGCAACAGTATTGGAAGCCCTTTGTAGTAGTGAATTAACGTATGGTCATTCGAGTGGTCTTGTTCAAAACAAATCTGAATTTATAAATGACCTTTTACATGGTCCTTATAATTTTACATCTGTTACATCTCCTGATTTAACAATCAGTATTTCTGGAAACACCGTCATCGCAAGATTTATTTTTTTAGCAACAGCTACAAAAGCAGATCAACAAATTGATATTCGAATAGGTTGCGTTCAAATTTTCCAACGAGAAAACAACAAGCTAAAACTATTGGCAAGACAGGCTTTTAAATTACCAAAACCTGCGGCTCATTAATTTGCAAACTCAACACAATTGAAAACCATCAAATATTAATATTTTAAACTTTATATTTTGAAGAAAATAAACATTTACAAAGGAGCACTTTTACTAACGTTAGCAGCATTTATAGCAATTATAATTCAAGTTTTTAGGGGAGAACTCTCTCAAAGTGGCCCTTTAATTGTAGGATTTTTCGTATTGTTTGCAATTGGTGTAAGCGGATATAAATATATGAAAACCTATGTGTTTACCATCTTGATTTTTGCTGGGGTGGCTTTGGCTCTTTATTACCCTCACTATTTTATTAAAATAGGTAGTTTTGAACTGAAACTACTAATTATTCCACTTATTCAAATTATTATGTTTGGTATGGGGGCCTCCATGAGTTTTAAAGATTTTGGAACTATTTTTAAATCCCCAAAGGGTGTAATCGTTGGCGTATCTGCTCAGTTAGGGATTATGCCAATAATTGGTTTTGCCTTAGCAAAATTTAGTAATTTACCTCCAGAGATCGCGGCGGGCATCGTTTTAATTGGATGTTCTCCAAGTGGTGTAGCCTCAAATGTCATGGCGTATTTAGCGAAAGCCAATCTAGCCCTTTCCATAACTATAACAACTATTGCAACACTTATAGCCCCTTTTGTAACGCCTCTTTTAATGAGTTTATTAGCTGGAGAATTTGTTGAAATTGATGTGTTGAACATGATGTGGAGTATCGTAAAAATGATTTTGCTACCTATTGGTGCTGGTTTGCTTTTTAATATGCTTTTAGGCAAAAGAGCTACATGGCTAAACAAAGCGATGCCAATGGTATCAATGCTCGCAATTGGATTCATCATTATCATTATTACTGCAAAAGGAAGAGATAGTTTGTTAGAAATTGGTGGTATTTTAATTCTAATTGTATTAATTCATAACCTTTTTGGATATTTCTTAGGCTATTGGTATGCAAAATTAATGAAATTATCAGAACAAGATGCGCGGACTATTGCCATAGAAGTAGGAATGCAGAATGGTGGATTGGCTTCTGGTATTGCAATCAGTTTGAATAAGGTTGCTACGATGGGGTTGGCACCGGCAGTTTTTGGTCCTCTTATGAATATTACGGGATCGATGTTGGCTTCTCATTGGCAAAAGAAACCACCTGTGAAAACGAAATAAAATTTTCACCCATATGATAGCACTTGTAATATTCATTGATTACAAACCAGCTTGAAAATCATTTATAAACCCCTAGACACAATCCAAAAATATATTAGGAAGGTTCTTTAAAACCTATGTTCCACTATTTTTTAAAGCACTTTGTTTTTCTAGAAAGGCTTTAAACAATAGTGGTTTTTTAGTATGAAAAATACTTATTGGAAGCTTTACCTGTTCCTTCCAATAGGTTTCTCTGTTATCTTTATGATCGTTAAATGTATGCGCCTCAATAAGTATATTGTCATCCGAAGCCTCTTTTATAATCTCTAAATGCCCCTTATTAAAAGTGTTTTCTTTTGTAATTATAGAAATCATCCTTGGATCAAATTCTTTTTTTAACGCTTCAAATTGCGAGGGTTTTTCTACCCTAAAAAGAATATGAGGGATTTCATCTAAATTATAACCTTCTAACTCTTTAACCGTTTTTTTACGATAACCTAATCGTAAGATGACCCTCTTTTGAAGTTGAAGTGTCTGTATTTGTAAAATAAAATCTTTTAAATAAATAAGCTCTGCTTTATAATCTATCTTGAAAATGATATTACCATCTCCTTTAGAAATAAAATCTTCAAGCAGTGGAATAGGCTCATTGCTAACCTCACCATTGTAATATGTCAACTGATATTTTTTTAAATCGGCACTAGCTGTTTTGTTTACATCTCCGGTACCATTTGTTGTTCTGTCGAAGGTAGGATCGTGCATAATTATAAATACACCATCTGCGGTTCTATGAACATCAGACTCATATATCTCAAAACCATGATGCATCGCATTTTGAATATTTGCTATTGAATTTTCAGGTGCTTTATCAGCATACTCATTCTCATAACCACCACGATGAGCAGCCACGTATCTATTTCCTTTCTGAATTGTCAATGTAGCATTTTGATTGACCACTGAAAATTTACCAAAATTTCCTTTTTCACTTTTGTCATACAAGGTTTCCCCATCCAAAGCAAAACAAATGGCTTCATAGGTAGGTCTTATTGGAGTTTTAAATACTTTAGGAGTATTCAAAAAACCTTGCTCCCAAGTTTGTCCAGGAAGTTTGGTGAATTGAAAGGCTTGACATTGATTGTTTTTATTCGTAATCACTACGGCTCTTTTTCCATCAGGGGAAATGTCCATTCCTGTGGCTAGTTTTACATTTGGACACCCAACTAACTTTGCTACTTGCTCGTTATTAGAACTTGTTAACGAAAGTGGTAAAGAATATACTTGACTGGTAGCTGAGTTTCCTGTTTTTGTCAGCAGGTAAATTCTCCCTTCCGTAACATCAACAGCAACGGATTCACAGTTATAAGACTTACCACCCTCATAGGTATACTTAATTGCATTCAAAAAAGGAAAAGGTCCTTTTGCATCAACCACAGGTTCCTCCATAATATACAGCTGATATTGGTTTCTTTTTCGTTTGTTATCCCCGAAAGATGCAATGATCAGATAAGATTTTCCATTCATTCTAAACGACGATATATCTTCCCAGTCTCTATTTTTAGCATTTTCAACTAACCCCGAGTTGATCGTTTCTCCCGTATCTGGATTGCATAAAAAAATATTAGCAGCATCTCCAGAATCATTATGGACCCAAAAGGCACCAGGTACATATAGAGAAGCTGCAATACCACTCGCTTCATCTATCCTTTCATCTATTGGCATTGCCAATTCTTCATAAGGTCTGTATGTGACCTCTAAGCGCTGAGCTTGCAGAACAGTTACAACTAGTATAAAACCTATTGATGCAATTTTCTTTATAGAATTGATACTCATTTTTTAAAATTTAGTGCTTACCAAGTATACCCTATCATCTCAATTCATCAACTACTGAAAAAATATTTTTATGCATCCTTAAATTACTAGAAGAGTCAATTATTAAAATCAAATATCAAATGCATGCGTACTTTTCTCCATTAAAAGCATTTGTATTATTTTCATTTCATTCTATTATTTTAGTCCCCAATCCTTATTCGGTTTATCACCTAATTTTAGTTTTAACTCTCCTCCTTTTGAGAAAACATCATGAGGGAATTTATAGTTTGTCCAATTTTCTCCGTTGAGTTCGGCCTGTTGAATATAGCTGTTTTCTGCTGAATTATTCTCCGTTGTAATTATAAATTTTTCACCTGAATAATAGTTAGAATTCAATTCTATTTCAATTTCATCAAATATAGGAGTAGTAATTTCATAAGAGGAATTTACTGATGCGCCACCATCCATTTGAAACAAACCCATCGCCATTAAAACACCCAAAGCCCCCATTTGTCCTTGATCTTCATCACCATTATATCCTCCATAAGGCGATACATCACCAAAAGTTATTTCTTTTACAGTTCTCACCCATTTTTGTGAAAGCCAAGGAGAACCTAAGTGGTTAAATAAATGAGCCATTTGTGTTCCTGGTTGATTTTCATAATCCACCCAACTTTCGGCATGTTTTCCATGCGCGGTTATAAACTTATTCCCTTTTGCTTTTTCAAATGAATTATTTAAAAAATCGGTATATTTTTCTTTTCCTCCGAATAGTTCTATCAGGCCATTTACATCATGAGGAACAAAGTTGGTATAAATAGCAGAATTACTTTCACAAAACCCAAGTACATTAAAACCTTTTCCAATAGGTTCAAAATTTTCAATCCATGATCCGTCCTTATTTTTTGGATGTATAAATTTAGTTTCAGGGTTCCATAGATTTTTATAATTTTTTGATCGCTCAGTAAAAAAGTTGGCCTCTTTTGTTTTACCTAGCGCTTCCCCTATTTGAGCCAAGCACCAATCTTGATATGAATATTCTAGGGTCATGGAGGCTCCATCTCTATGTTTTCCTGGTTTTTTGATGCCTTCTGGAACATAGCCTCTTTCTACATAAAAATTCATACCTCCTCCTTGAGGATTATCACGATGTTCATAACCAGCTCGATCTCTAATACCCCCTTGAAAAGCATTTTTAAACAAACCTTCATATGCTTTTTCTATGTCGTAGTTGCGAATTCCTTTGTTATAGGCTGTAGCAAAAAATGAAACGGCAGGGTCACCAATCATCACATAGGTATAATTTCCTCCTGAGGGTCCTCGAGGAATAAAACCACCATGTCGATACATTTCAACCATACTTGAACAAAATTCATTCATCACCTCTGGATATACCATTGACCAGAGTACATTTATGGTCCAGTGGCTTCCCCACAAAGCGTCAAAATTATATTGTTGGTGCTTAGGGATTCCTTTTTTGTCTAATGGTATTTGACGGATTACTTTTTTATCACCTGTCATGTCTGCATATTTCCCATCAACGTCACTTACTATTTTTCTACCTAGTAAAGAATGCCATAAATCTGTATAAAATTTTATTTTTTGCCTTTCAGTGCCTCCTTTTATTTTAATTCGAGAGAGGTAAGCATTCCATTCTTCGTGAGAATCAAAAACTACCGCATCAAAATCCCAATGATCGAGTTCATTGTCCATATTCAAACGGGCTTGTGCTATGTTTGTGTAAGAAATGGCAACTTTCATTTGTAATTGATTTAGCTGACTCTTATCGAATTCAACATAGGCACCAATATTTTCTCCTGTTATTTCGTCAATTTTATCAGGCACTAATTGTCCTTCTTTCCATGCTCCAAAATTAGAAATGGGTTGGTCAAAACGAGCTACAAAATAGACATATGTTGGTTTCGGTCGTCTCATAGTCGGACTCATAATACTATACCCCGAAATCTCATAATCATTTATTTTTTCAACACTTGCAGCTGCCATTTTAGAATGTCCCAAGTGAGCACCTACATCAAAAATCACATGTTTAGTGCTGTCTTTTGGAAAGGTATATTTATGAAACCCTACACGTGTAGTTGAAGTCAGTTCTACACGAATCTTGTATTCTTTTAGAAAGAGACTATGGTAGCCAGGTTTTACAATTTCATCATCATGACTAAAAGAAGACTTATAGGCTTCGTTGCCTAAATGCCCTTTAAATTCACCTACCGTTGGCATCACCGGAATACCTGATATTTGCCAACCATGAATATGTGAAAAATTTCGGACATATAGTGAATCATATAAATACCCTGAATTCCAGCTTCCTTTTAGTTGCGTATTGGGACTCAACCCAACCATTCCAAATGGCCTTGCGGCTGAAGCAAAGAAAAACCAACGCGATTTATGCGTGTCAATATGAGGGTTTACATAATCGATAGGCTGTTTTGAACTAGAATTTGTAGTTTCTTTTGTACAGCTTATTATCACGATCACAATTGCAATTTTTGCAAATATTTTATACATGTCTGTTATTGATATGTTATATTCTTATCAAAACTATATTTAAAACTATAAGACTAACAGGAGCTACCTAATGTCCATAAATATTTTATTATCAATACATTACAACTATTTACGAAATTAAAAAACAATCTAAAAACCCTTTTTCCCGAAGGACTAAATAGTTTCATTTTACAGTCACTGCTTATAGTTAAACACTTTGTCTATATCTCATATACAATACAGACAATATTTCATTCATTAATGTTTTACAATTTTCAAATTAACAGGAGTCTTTAAATTCAGCTTCACAAAATAAACTCCTGACGGCATATTTTCAAAAGAAATTTTAATTTTTCCATCAATCAGTTCATACTCTTTTTCAGAAACCCTTTGTTGTAAGGAATTATAAACAACTGCCATCACTTTTGCTACAACAACATTTGGAATTATTACTTGTACAAAATCTGTAGTTGGGTTAGGGTATACGGTAAAATATTCCATAAGATCTACATCTGTACTGAATACCCCTTCACAAGTTAATACAGTTGTTATACTTATTTCATCTCCATGATTTACATTCACAGAAATATTTTTAGAAGCTGTTGTAAGCATTTTCTTGCCATTAACAGAAACTGTATAAGGAGCAGTACCTGAGCTGATTACTATGTTTTCTGTCACTATATTTCCATTTTTACTCTGAACAGAACTTCCCATAATCGCTTCAGCAGCGTTTACCTCTAAATTAAAGCATTGTTCGTAAGCTGCTTCACCTTCAACGGTCATACAAATTGAATAATCACCAGGTATTAAATTGTCAATTGTAATTTCATTAGCAAACTCATACGTATCAGATCCATTAATCATTAAGGTATAATTATAGGTTGCACCTGCATTTATACTAATAGAACCGTTGTTAGCATTTAAACAATTTTCTCCAATTGCCTCTATAATAAAATTATTGACTGGCAAATCAAAACATCCCACACTGTTTACAATAGCATTCTCTATTGAATTAGGACATTGATCAACATCATTCTTAACACCATCTAAATCATCATCTTTTTCACTTTCAGGAACTTCAGTAACATTTAAAGTAACATTGTATATCTGATCTGTCATGATACAAGAAACTACATCTTGTTTTAAATGCAATTTCCATATCGTTCGATTATCAACAAAAGTAACCGCAAACTTTTCTGGATTCACATTTAATGCTAATAAAGTACCATCTGGTTCTTCCCATTGATAATTTCCATTAACAGTATAGTTAGGCAGTAGTTGTATATAGTTTAGTTCCGTAACTGAAATTTCGTTTCCTACTTTATAGTTGCCTTCATTTACACTGTATTTCACAATATCATCTCCTATAGATCCTGAATTCGTAATTGTAATTAAAGCAGTTGATTCGGCACAACTAGCTCCGGTAGTTGTAAAAGTATACTCTCCAAACTTCTCATTCTCATCTAATAAAACAGTATTTGAGCTCATATTTCCATCAAAAAACAAGGTTTCACCATTCGATGTATTTAAGTTTACATCAAGGGGAGAATTCTCTTTATAGGTATGATCTAGAGATAATTTATTTTCAAATTTCCATTTATGCATTAAATAGCCTTCTAAGTACTCTTTTTGAACATCCGTTATTGTACGATCATAAAACAACACTTCGGATACGGGTCCTTTATGAAACCAACTTGTATTTGAATCTCCTCCATCTCGTTGTCCTAAATAAAAACCCCTACTAGTTTGCATATTTGCAGATGAAAATTCAATCTCATTTTCAAGTTTTCCGTTGATATAGGTTTTGATCTTTTTACCTTCCTTCATTATCATTAAAACAAAGTCGGTTCCATCTTCATAATAGCGACCGTCTTCTTGGTCACCATTTACCTTTAATCGTGTTCTACCCGAATTTCGTTGTAAATAAAATCCAAGACCAGAATTATTATTTTCATTCCCCAATAGCGCGTTCCAATCTCCTTCGCTAGCCTCTTTATAGTATTTAGTTGCAACAACGATGGTCCAATCTTCATTTAATACATGATCAGTACTTGTTGATAATAACTCAAGACCATCTGGATCATTCATACCAAACATAAGCGCTGGTAAACCATTCATACCCGTTTTACTATAAGAAGGTTTCAAAGCAGCATTTAATTGAGTATTCATTGTATAGCCACTTGTAGACTTGTTAAACCATTTAGAAACACGACTTCCTTCATTAGGAACACTTCCATTATTATTCACATCCATGGCGTCTAACCAAAATAATGGTTCTTTAAGAGCAACAGGAACCTTAAACTCTATCGTATCATCGACACAGGCTAGGGTATTTTCTATAGACCCCCATGTGCCATTATTTTTACGTACTTTTATATTAATACCAGCATTTGGTAAACTAAATTCATTTGCTACCCAACCATTAGATATACAGTCCTTACTACTCGTAACTCGGCATTTTACAAGTGCCCCGGGTCTTATTTCACTAGCGTCTAATTCATTTGTGTTATTCACAACTTTCTCTCCGTTGACCCACCATTCATACAAAGGATTATCACCTTCATTAGTCGTTTGTGCAGTTATCATATTTGAAGATGTAGCACAATTTTCGCCTTGATCTGTCAAAAAATCCAATTGCAATTCTCCTTGATTTCTAAATGGGCTCCAGTTAATATTAGGCCATGCCTCTTCACTCCAATCAATCATTTCCTCCAAGATCTGACAATCAACTCCTAATTCTTTGAACTCAGGAAACAAAAGATACATTTTATCTGCCCAATAATCTAACCTTCCCATGATATCATCCATGTCCTTTAGATTTTCAGTTTTTTTACCAATAGCATCCAAATTAGTACTTGTTCCATTTGTACTACGATCCCAATTAGACAAGCTGTTTTCTGGTTTTTGAACCTCTGTTAAAAACTGTCTCAACTGAGCATTTAAAACCCATTTAGACATCCCTGGTTTTACTCTATCTAAAAAAGTTGGCCAGACAGTGGCTTTAAAATCATTTAAATTATGCCGATCCGTACGACCAATGATATGCCACGGTCCTTGAACCCTTATTTTAAATCCTTTTCCACTCGTTGGAGATCCGCCTCCAGACCAGGATCTAGTTTGATACATAGTATTCATATTGTGGTAATATCTGAGTGGTTCATAGATACCTGAAGTACTACCCGCTTTCACAATAAAATCGGGAACATAATTATAGTCCACAGGAGCTACACTTGAAACCATACCATTCCCTCCATTTACGACCGATTGCAAATTATACCAATTGGTAGATTCGTAGACGCCTGCACTGCGAGATTGTCCATAAAAACTTTTCCCATCACCAACAATATCATACCCATCATTGATAGGCCGTTCTTTTTCAGAAACGCTTGCTTGAAAATGTGCTGGAACTTCAAATACTTGATATATACGACCAAACCATTGCCGATCTGCTGTCTGATCTTCTGCTGGTGCAAACCAATGTGCCTTGTCTTGTAAATCAAATTCATTCATGATTTCAAAAAACTGTACGGCCATAAGTCGGGCGAGACTGGTTGCTGCCATTTCTCGCGGAATGCCATCTGCTAAATTTTTGGTAGCAATACCATCGGGAGTTCTCCAATGGTTATTCCCAGAACTATTCCCTATTTCTAAAAACCCTCTATAATGAAACCAAAAAGTCCTGTTGGCATCCATTAATTCACCTTTATTTCTATTTACAGGAGGCATTGCTTCTAAGTAGTCTCTAAAATCTTGATAGGCCTTCTTTGGATGATGAAAATAATGACTCCCCCCCTTAATAGGATCAAAGTTGCTAAACGGGTCGTTCCAATGGTTATTTTTTGTGTAGGCATCCATTGGATGCACCAGAGGTAGCCAATGTTTCCAGTCAGGAAACTGAATTGCCAAAGGCAATATAGTTCGATCAACCATTTTTTCAGAATCAAATCTATCGTATACTTTTTCTTGATCTACTCCCTTGGGGAACATATAAGGCAACATGTCTTTATCTGCTTCCAATACCGCATCCAATCCCGCTCCTGCTGCCCACTCTTCAATGGGTCTGTTTGCGATTGCTGGTCCTGGTTGATAAGGAGGATTCCATGGGCGTCCATAACGACCTACATTGTCATGCTCCTCAGAGAGTGAGCGGATGTAAGTTGCAATTAGCTTGCCCTCTTCTTCACTTAACATATGGAACTTAGAACGCTCAATAATAGATTTATTGGAATAACTGAAAATTTCTAAATCTCTCCCATCTTGTGTGTGACAAGAGGTACATTTCGCATTCATAGATGCTTGTCCACCAATTTTATATCCATACCAGAATCCTTTCTTTCCCGGTTGTAAATAATTACTAATTAAATTGGCGTTGTACCAGTAGTCTTTTCCTTGGGCAATTTTTGAAGCTATATCGTCTGGTTCTTTTCCATTTACAGTATCATAATAAGGCGACTTCCAAGTAAGAGGGTCGTCATTTTCAAAAAAACTATCGTCTAAAATTTTATTTTCAGAAGTATCTAATAAGTTCAATTTAACAACTCTGTAACCATTTGAGATAGCGTCCGAACTATTAAATCGAAATTGAATTGTATTTAACGCACTAGTTATTCCCGTTGATGGCAATGAAAACCTTATAGTATTATGCCCGCCATGAGACATACCCCCTCTTTCTCTTTCCGGACTTTGAATCTTTACAGACTGATGATTTAGATCGACCCAATTCTGATTATTAATTTTTATGGACGCCTTATTTTCATAGCCTATATTATTTACTTGCAACCATAACTTATCAACTTTAGCAAGTTGCTCTGGCGATAAAGTAAACGATCTTTCTTCAATAGTTCCTTCTGCTCCTAATACTTCAATAGGTAATATTATTTTTTGGGAATAACTTGACAGATTGACTACTAAAAATAGAATTGTAAGACACGCAGGAATATTAAATTTTTTCATTACAATTTCTTTGATTTTAAATGAGCGCTAAATATCGCTCTTCTCTTATTTAATATATTACGTAACGAATTTAACAGTACATGCTTAAAAGAGGATTAATTATTCATTAATAAAGTAGATTTTGAAATTTTTAGTAGAAAAAAGTTTCTTTTAATCAAGAACTTTAATAATTAGAAATCAACAAGTGACAGTTTTGAATAATTTGAAAATAAATATAACTTCATTATTGAATCATATTTTCCTATTTTTGATATTCAAACCAAGACCATTTGTTTATAAAAAAAGAAGAATGAAAGTATTTGTAGGTTGCTATACCAAAAAGACTATTGAAGACATTGTTAAAAAAGAAAAGGGTATTTACTGTTTTGATTTTGATTCAATTCATGGTCAATTAAAATTACTTGAAATAATTCCAGCTTTAAACCCGAGTTATTTGACACTCTCAAAGGACAAGAAATATTTATACGCACTTGAAGAAATAGACCTAGAGGAATCACCAAAAATAAAATCTTTTAAAATAAATTATGACCCAGAAAATTCTCATCTCAAACTCATAAACGAACAGGAAATTGATGGATCATACCCTTGCCATATAAATACAACTTCTTCTCAATCACATGTACTAATTGCATGTTATATGACCGGTAATATGCTTGTATATCCATTAGGAAAAGAGGGTCGTTTATTACCGTCAATACAAAATTGCAAACACATAGGAGATGGCCCCAATTTGGAACGTCAAGAAGCTGCACATGCACATATGATTTATACTTTTGGTAAAAATGAGCTCTTTGTAGTTGATTTAGGCTTAGATATAGCTAAGGCATATAAATTCTCAGACACGACAAAAAAATTTATGGAATGTCCTAAAATGGATATCTCAATAACCAAAGGCAGTGGTGCTAGACATATGGTGCTACATAAGAATGAAAACTATGCTTTTATCTTTTCGGAGTTAACATCTCAATTGTTTAGTTTTAAACGAAATAATCAAAAATTCATCCCACTAGAAACCTTAAGTTCATTACCTTCTGATTTTAAGGGAACTCCTAGTGGAGCTACTATAAGAATACATAGAAATGGAAAATTTATATATGTATCAAATAGAGGACACGATTCAATAGTTTTGTATCATTTTAATGAAGAAACGGAAAAACTAGTATTATTAACATCTATTTCCTCAGGAGGAAAAACACCTAGAGAAATAAACATAGACCCCACAGGGAAATGGCTTTTGGTTGCTAATCAGGATTCTAACAACATTGTTGTTTTTAGCATTGATCAAGAGTCTGGTTTCCTAAAACGGCATTCCGTCAATACAGAATCAAAATCTGCCAATTGCATTCAGTTTTTAGATAGGTAGACCTTCAATTTCAACAAAAACAGCTTTCTAAAGAGAAAAATTTATCTAAGACAGTCTAACTATTCAAAAGTTCCGGTAATTTTATATTTAATTTTTCACTCCAAAATGTTATTTGTTTTAGCAAACCAGATTCAACGGGTATTCCTGTTATTAGGCGTTTTTTTTCTGTTTTATACTGGTCATCTCCTGGTGCTAAAACGGGTTGTTCTTTATCTTTTACTTGTTGCATCCGTGCAGATTTGACCATCAAAGCAACGGTTTGAGAAAAACCCTCACCTCCAAAAAACCGTAAAGGATCGATTGCAATTATAAAAGATCCTAAATGTCTTTTTTTGGTAAGCTCTTCATACATAGGTGATATATTCAACCCGAACGGCATTCCATTTAAAGGGCCACAAAGTAATTCAATCATAAAAGCAAGTGCATAGCCTTTGTGTCCAGCCATTGGTCTCAAAGCAGTTACTTCATTTGGGTTTTCCGTTGCTTCCCCCTCTTTATTATACGCGACATCCTCAGGAATGTTTCGATTTTCGTTTCTAGCATTCATAATATAATTAAATGGTATTGCACTTGTGGCCATATCCAAGCATACGGGTGGTCCATCTTCATTTGGCACACTTATACAAATTGGATTCGTTCCTAAGAATTTTTCATGACCATTGTGGGGAGCAACAAAGGAATCTGAGTGTGTAAAAGTAATTCCTATAAGACCTGCATCAGCAATCATTCTCCCGTACAAACCAATAGCTCCACAATGAGATGATTCTCGAACACCAACGACACCTACTCCATTCTTATTAGCCAATGAAATCGCTTCTCTAGTAGCATCTCCTACGACCACAATACCTAATCCGTGGTCTCCATCGAGATTTGCTGTACAAGGACCTGTATTTTCAATTTTGATGTTTGGATTTGGATTCAGAGATCCAGCTTCTATTCTATTCAAATAATGAGGAAGCCTTGCAATTCCATGAGAATCAATTCCCCATAGACTTGTCTGAACAAGACTCTCACTTACAAAACGTGCATCTTTTTCAGTAACTCCGAAAGATTTTAGACAATCTGTACCCCATTCTGAAAGCGATGTATTACTTATATATTCTATGTTATTCATATCCTTAATCAATTAATCCATTTCCGACCTAGTCCCAGAATAAATTATCTAGGTCTTAAATCAAAACTTTATATTTAGATTCCCGTTTTTACGGGAATGACAATTATTAACACTCCATAAAACCAAAACCATGAAGAATTATTTATAAAAGGTCTATTCTTCCCAATAAACGGCATCGGGTAAAGAGCCATCCATTGTAAAACCACCATCTACAGTTAAGTTTTGACCTGTCATATAACGTGATTCATCACTTGCAAGAAAAAGCGCTGCATTTGCAATCCAATCGGCCTCAGCAATTTCTGCCATTGGTATTCTTTTGTACAAAGAATCTTTTACCGAGGGTGTATACATGGGAATTGTTAATTCTGTATAAGTTGCTCCAGGTCTAATAAAATTTGCTGTTATTTTGTGTGGTGCCATTTCGGTTGCCACCGTTCTCATAAAGGATTCCATTCCTCCTTTAGAGGCTGTATAATGACAGCAATTGGGTTCACTTAATACAGAATGAATACTTGACATAGATACAATACGACCACCTTTACCAGCTAAAACCATTTCTTTTAAAGCTCTTTGTGTACAGAGAAATACACTTTTTAAATTGGTACGAATGATAAAATCCCAATCTTCTTCAGTAGTATCTATGACTGAAGATTGTCTTATTACTCCTGTATTGTTGACCAATATATTTAGTCCTCCCATTAATTCCATCGCTTTATCAAAAGCTACTTTAACTTGTTTTGAGTCACCAACATCACAATGAATTGCATGCGCTTTTCCGCCTTGTCTTTTTATATCGTCTACAACTTGGGAAGATGCTTCAACATTAATATCTAATATGCATATTTCTGCTCCTTCCTTCGCAAAACGTTTTGCTGTTGCTTTTCCAATTCCACAAGCTCCACCAGTGACAATTGCTTTTTTATTTTCTAATCTCATAAAATTTAGTTGTTATTTTTAATAATGTAACGTTCAAATTACTATTGAATAATTTCTATTGGCTTGTATCCTTTTAGCCCATAGTATCCTAAAAAGGCATAACAAACAATAGGAAGTGCAAATGACATTTGTATACCTATTGCATCGGCTAGAACCCCTTGAACTAAAGGTACAAGAGCCCCTCCAAGAATGGCCATCACTAAAAGAGACGAAGCCTGACTTGTATATTTTCCCAATCCAGAAATAGCCAACGTAAATACATTAGACCACATGATAGAATTAAACAAACCAATAGCGATAACTGACCAAAATGCTACTTTTCCAGAGGTTAAAATTACGATAGTAAGTAATACGATTACAATACCTGAAAAAATGGCCAAAGTCCGTTGTGGATTTGAATTCCCGAACCTAAAAGCGAGTAAATTCAAGCCAATGAAAATTAAAAATGGAGAAATTTCTTGTAAAGAAATACCTGTATTTAGGTATACGACACCATAGATCACAAAAAAAGTAGCAATCGCAGTAATTGCCATTAATCCAAACTTTTTACCAGCCTCTATATTACTTAAAGATATCGCTCCTAAAAATCTACCAATCATAGTTCCTCCCCAATAAAAGGATAAAAATGCGCTTGCTGCTATTTCTTCCAGACCTGCTATTTCCGGTAAACCAAAGAAATTCACCAACAAACTGCCAATCGATACTTCTCCTCCAACATACATAAAGATGGCTATCATACCAAATACTAAATGTCTGTGCTTAAGTGCACCTGCTCCTTTTTCTACAGACTCACTTTCTGTTACAATAGGTAAAGGATAAAACTTAATAACTGCTGCTAATAATAAGAATAGCATACTCAGTCCTAAATAAGGGATTTTCAAAGCATCAGCACCAATAATATCTTTTCCTCCTAAGGAGCTAAATATTAAATAACCTCCAATTACGGGAGCAATAGTATACCCAAATGAATTGAATCCTTGTGCCAAATTCAATCTGCTCGATGCGGTTTTAGAACTTCCCAATATAGCTACATAAGGATTTGCAGCAATCTGTAAAACAGTAAGTCCCAAACCTAAACAAAAAAGAGCGCCTAGAAAAAAACCATAAATTAAGTAACTGGCAGCTGGAATAAACAACGCACAGCCAATAGCCGAAATCACCAAACCTAAAATGATTCCATTTTTATAGCCCATTTTCGCAATAGGATCTCCATACAACATGGAAATGAAAAAATATATCAAAGACCCAACAAAATAGGCCCCAAAAAAGGCAAACTGGATAAGCATTGCTTGAAAATAAGAAAGTGCAAATACATCTTTTAAATAAGGAATTAAAATATCATTCATGCAGGTGATAAACCCCCACATAAAAAATAAAAGTGTCACTATTGCAAAGGCACTTTTATACCCTTTTTTAGTTTGCAACGAAGTATTTCTAGTTGACCCTGATACTATTCCCGCCATAAGTAGGTTTTTTTTTATGAATACATTTTATACTTACAAGTATAGCGCTGCAGAGTTAATTATGAATTAATATATTCTTAATTAAGTATTAAAGGAAAATATCTGTTTAAAAAAAGTGAAATACGTATTCTTATGGGTATTATTTGATTTATATTTTTTAGCCAACTTAGTCAATGCGAAATTTATACAGAATTGACCCATTGCTCACCTTTCTTTTATGATACTTATTCTCCATTTCGAAATACAGAACATCCCCTAATAAATCTACAACCACACTAAGACTATCTAACAATCCATAAGAAGCCTTAGGCCTAACGTATATAAATAGTCCAATAGCCTCGTCCTATCTTGCCAATTTACAACGGAATCACTGGGACGAAAATCATCAAAGACAGCGTCCTAGATTAACGACTGCTCCCTTTTTCGACCATTTCATCTAATTGCTGTTTAAGCTCCTTCACTTTTTCTGGTCTTTCCTTTGCCAAATTTTTTAATTGTTGTGGATCGTCATTTAAATTAAATAATTCCACTTTTTCATTGTGTGCAATAACACCACGTTCATTTTTAAACCAATCGGGATCCTCTACTACAGCTCCTGAGGGTGCGTCAATATAAACCCAATCATCAATACGGATTCCCTTTTTCCCTTTTGTGTTATGATATACAATAGGGGGTCTCTTAAAAAAAGATTGCTTTGTTTGTATTAACGAAAGGATACTAAAGCTATCTTCACCCACATTATCAGGAAGTTTTGCCCCTACTATTTCTGCAAAAGTTGCCATCATATCAGTTAAGCAAAATGGCGTATCGTTTACTGTATTTGGTGCAACCTTACCTGGCCATTTTATGATAAACGGTGTTCGATTACCACCTTCCCAAGCATCACGTTTTACACCGCGCCATTGCCCCATACTGTAGTGTTTATAATTTTGTACTCTAGAATAGGTGAATTTATCTGGTCCGTTGTCAGAAGAGAAAACAACAATTGTGTTATCTGTCAATTGTAATTCGGCTAACTTTTCTAGCATTTTACCAATATAATGGTCAATCTCGAAAACATAATCGCCATAACTGCCCACTTTCGACTTGCCTCTAAATTGTGGAAGCGGAGTGTAGGGTGTATGTGGACCCACAGGATCCCAATACAAGAAAAACGGTTTGTCTTTGTCTAAACCAAATTTCTGCTGCTCTTTTTTCCCTGCATAGGCTTCTAGATAATTTAGCAAGTTTTCTGCACTTTCAGGCAATAAGTCATAGGGGTTTTTAATTTTTAGTTCTGGGTCTTGTGGTAAACTATTTTCAAAAATCATTTTAGCATCACTAATCACATCCATACCTGGAATTGTATCAATCCCAGGAGCAGGAAAAAGATAGGTAAGTGTCCAAGTATAGTCGAAACCAAATAATTGTGGTCCCAGTAATTTTTTATTCGGAAAATCATAGGCTTCTTTGGTTCCTGGTTTCATCCCTGTTTTTACTGCATCTGAATAGTTGTGGCGCAGCCCCCATTTCCCCATTTGTGCTGTATTGTAACCATTATCTCTTAGCATGGAAGCAATTGTTTGTCTCCCATCTTCTATAAATACATCTCTAAACTTCCCTCCATTTCCAGCTCCACCTTTACCTCTTCTCCAAGGATAACGACCTGTTAACAATCCATATCTACTTGGACCACAAACTGCTGCGGGTGTATGTGCATCTGTAAACTTCATCCCCTCTTTTGCTAGTCTGTTTATATTTGGCGTCGGAATTAAAGATTCAGAATTGAAACACTGCGGATCTCCATAGCCCATATCATCTAAGTAGATGAATAAAACATTCGGTTTATTGGGTGACTCAGATACGACCACAGAATTTTGTTTGGAATTGCTTTTACAGCCAATCAATGCGACAACACTTAGTAGTATTAATACATTTGAGAACTTACTTAATTTCATATTAGTGGTACGTTTTTATTATTTATTGCTGCTATTAGTATTGTATCTAAATAGTGTGATTTTTATTTTCGGGGCTTTCCAAAGGGATATCAAACACCAGCAAACAATCAATCTTTGATACCACTTATTTGTAAAAATTTTTATATTTCTAGTAACTCAATCGAATCTGGATTACGGATTCTGATTTCCCAAAATTTATCAATAAAGTTCCATTTACTAAGTTCAATCGAAATAGTATTTGCTATTCTTTTTTCATCACAATAGTACTCCAGTATCATTTTACTCTTAGAGTCGTTTTCATTATTACCTCCGGTATAAGTGGGATAAATAGTTATCCATTTACTCTTATTAGAAGCTAAAGTATTCGTAATTTTTGTAACTCCGAATGTATAAGATATCACAAATTCTGAAATTTCAAATTCCGTTTCATTTATGATATTAAATCTAATCCGATTGGTGTAACCAACATGAGAATTCAACTTAACAAAAAGAAATAAATAAAATGATAAAGTAATAATTTTGAAACTCGAATTTCTAATTCCTTTTAAAAAACCAAACTTTTTAAAGTTCTGAATAAAAACCACGAGAAATGAAAAAACTACTATTGGGACTAGTACATTGAAAATAATTTGAAGTATTCTATCATACTCACTTTCAATAGTAATAAGAACAAATATTCCTATTCGAAGTACTACAGATAGTATAAAAACTAAGTAAAATACTTTTTTAGCAATTTTTGATAGTTTGTTCATTTTTATCTATAAATATTATGCAAAAGTTCACTTAAAACAAGAAGTAAATTATAAACCAAGATCTATTGGTAATTTTCTAATCCTTTTCCCTGTAGCCGCAAAAATCGCATTGCAAAGAGCTGGAGCTATTGTTGGTACAGGAGGTTCTCCTACACCTGTTGGTTTTTCATTATTTTCTACCAGATGAACATTGATTTTTGTGGGTGCATCACTCATACGAGCAACTCGAAAAGTATCGAAGTTATTCTGCTCCACCTTACCGTCTTTGAATGTAACCTCACCTAAGGCTCCACTCAAGGCATAAATGGCTCCTCCTTCAAATTGAGATTTCACTCTATCTACACTAATTATTGTTCCACAATCTACAGCGTAATGAATTTCTGGAATACTGATTTCTCCATGCGCTACTTTCACTTCAATAACACACGCCACATAGGTCAAATGATTTTTATGAGTCGCAATTCCCAATCCATGACCTGCAGGCAAAGTTTTGCCCCATCCAGATTTTTCAGCTACTAATTTCACAACATTTGCCATTCTAGAGGTTTCCCAAGGAAAATCTGCCAATGGTTCTCCTGAATTAGGATATCCATCAAAGAGTTTATCAAAATCAATCTTTCTATCTACTCCGATCAAGTCTAAAAGATTTTCTACTGGATCCATCTTTCTAGCAACACCTATTTCATCAGCCATCGAGCAAACGGCAAAAGCATGTTGAATATGAGAAACAGATCTTAGCCACCCAGTTCTAGATCTCGCTTTTGCATTATTCGTTTCACAGCGAACATTAGGCACATCATATGGCATGTCAAGTAGGCCCAAACTCAATTCCCACATCGCAGGTATTTGAGCTTTAGGATTGAAATGAATATCAATTGGAGGGTACACAGAGCGATGGTTCCATGTAGTTACTTTATCGTTCTCATCAATTCCAACTTTGAGGTATTGTGCACTACATGAATGGAGAAAATCGTGGTGAATATCGTCTTCTCTAGTCCATGTTAATTTGATTGGCATTTGGCATTTTTGAGAAAGTAAGGCAGCTTCTACCACAAAATCAGGTTTGGATTTTCTACCAAACCCACCTCCTAACAAAGTAATATTCATTGTTACGGCAGCCTTGTCTAATTTTAATGCTTTTGCAACAACATCACGTGTCAGTTGTGGATTTTGAGCAGGAGCCCAAACCTCACATTTCCCATCTTTAAAATCAGCCAGCGCATTTGGTGTTTCCATTGGCGCATGACTTAGGTGTGGCAATATATAAGTAGCTTCCAATATTTTTGATGCTGTCTTTATACTTTTATCTACATCTCCATTATCTCTTTTTACTATTCCCTTGCTTAGAGCCGTTTTTTCAAGTTCCTTTAAATATGACTCGGTATTAAAATCGGAATTCTCGCCTTCATCCCATTTAATCTCAAGCGCCTCTCTTCCTTTTATGGCCGCCCAAGTATTTTCTGCAATCACCGCAATACCACCTGCGGGTAAGGTAAAGGAAACTGGGAATCCTGGAGATTCTATTTCCTCTACTCTTATCACACCAGGAACTCTTAATGTTTTCTCCGCATCATAAGATACCACTTTGCCCCCGGCTACTGGACATCTAGCAATAACCGCATATTTTACTCCTGGCACCACAGTGTCTATTCCATATTTTGCTTTTCCTTCTATAATATCTTTTAGGTCAACAATTGGAGTATTCTTCCCAATTAGTTTGAATTCAGATGCCTTTTTTAATTTGATGTCTTTTTCATCAGGAAGTGGCAATTTTGACGCCTCACCGGCTAAAGCTCCAAAATCAAGTTTTTTACCTGACCCTTGGTGGATTACTTCACTGTTTTTTGCTTTACATTCAGAAACAGCTACCATCCATTTGTTGGCAGCCGCCTGTTCCAACATAAGTCGCGCAGTAGCACCTGCTTTTCTTAAGGGTGTATAAAACATTCTTACAGAAAAAGACCCATCCGTATTCTGATCTCCATATTTTTCATCCGCTAAAGCTTGAGATACTGTAACTTTCCCCCAATCAGCTTCTAACTCATCAGCTAAAATAGTTGGCAAAGCCGTTTTTATTCCTTGCCCCATTTCTACTCGGTGGGCTATGATTGTTATCTCCCCTTTTTCATTGATGGTGACATATACATTTGGTTCAAAAGATGCTGCTGAGCGATCTTCTTGTCCAAATTTTGATGCACAGCTAACATGCAAACCTAAAATCAATCCTGCAGAGGCAATAGAGCTTGTTCTTAAAAAGCTCCTTCTATCTATTTTTTTAATCAACGATTTTTCTATGGTATTTTTCATCCTTTTTCTCCCTTTTTAGCTACTGACTGAATTGCTTCTTTTATTCTGTTATAAGTACCACAACGGCATATATTTCCATGCATACCAGAAATGATGTCCTCCTCTGAAGGATTTGGATTTTCTTTCAATAATGCCACAGCATTCATAATTTGACCTGCCTGGCAATAACCACATTGAGGAACATTTTTTTCTTCCCATGCCTTTTGTACGGGATGATCTCCATTTTCAGACAGTCCTTCTATGGTTGTTATGTTTTTTCCATTGACTAATGAAACAGGAATACTACAGGACCTAACGGCCACGTCATCTAAATGCACTGTGCATGCTCCACACTGACCAATTCCACAACCAAACTTGGTGCCATGGAGACCTAAAACATCTCTTAGAACCCAAAGTAGCGGCATATCTTCGGACACATTTTCAACTTTCGTGTTTTTCCCGTTAATGTTTATAGTATACTTGTTCATTTTAATTGGCTTATGAATTTAAAATTCAGTTTAATTATCTTTTGTATCCTTTAATATCTCTTTTTTGGCAATCTTAAAACCTATTCCAATAAAAATTAAGATGATCCCAAATGTCAAATAATCCCATTCTCCTACGAAATTAAGTGACGCTTTATTTCTACTGTTTCCAGTCAATTGCAATAATATAATTTGTAAAACATTTCCGAGTACAAATCCAAATCCAGAAAAATAACACAACTTATTTAAAATACTCAATAAGTCCGTAATCTTAGGTTCTTTGTTGTTAGCTTCGTTATGAAGAAATTTGTCTCGGAGAAAATTTAAAATCAAGACAAACACATACACTAAAGTAATTGCAATTAGAATCTTGAGAAAAACTCTTGTGAATCCTCCTGAAAATGCTGCATTTAAATTGAAAGATTGTGTGTCCATAGCTATATTTAATTTTTGTGTTGTATTTATGTCTTGATTGTACTTTTTACCAAAATCCAATCAAAACTCTAATTAGAAAAGTGTTGCCCAAAATGTTGTCCCCAATGCATAATTCTTGAATCCATTTCTTCCACCGTAGGTCGAGAATAAATTCCAAAAGCACAGATTATCAATAGTACAATACAAATTATTAAAAGAATTGAGTTCAGATTTATTTTTTTCATATTTTTTTAATTTTGAATTCGTTCCGCAATAAAAGACAACTAGTTTTAGTTTAACTTTATTTTCTCTTTCACATTCTTATAAATGTTATTCATAACTTTTTCAAGCACAAGACGCTTCGCTTCTCTATAGGAACACAATCCTATAATTGTATAAGTACCCGACGTACATGTTTTTCCATCAATAATAAAAGTACATGTTGTTGAATCTGTCTTAAAAACTTGGGTATTTTTAACAATTTTGGAAATTTGGTATTTTGATTTTTTAAAAAAAGGTATTCTTAAAGAGCTAAAATTAGTATCGGAAATATCAATATAGATTGCACTATATGAACCAACATCTCCCACTAAAATAGTATCATATTTCACAACAATTGTATGTGAAAAATTTGGCAATACTTCATTAGAATCAACAATTCTAGCAATTGATTTTCTATTATTCCATTTTGACTCCGTTTTATAGTTAAAACTACTTTTATATAAATGTATATTTGGAAAAAGCTCTACAAGAATTAGAATTAATAATACAATTAAAATTATTAGAATGCTTTTTTTATTTTTCATGGTTGAATTTTAATAAGCTGTTTAATATGATTATTCTGATAATATTCTATGCTTACGTACAATTGTAAAATACAAAACAGTTCCGAAAAAGTTAACTCGTAAAACTACTAAAAGCCAAGCTATTTTATTATTTTCAGTAAATTCATTTATTAGGGTATCTACAAGGGCAATAATTTTGGGTACTATTCCAAGAAGCACAAAAACTAGTGGAAATAGTGATAGAGCTCCAATCATTAAAAAGCAGGTTATTATTTTGTTTTCATTTTTTACAACTCGATATACCACAACTAATTAAGGAGACATCAATAGTACTTAATCATGTTTTTTCTATGTTATATCAATACCCTATCTTTAACGCCTTGCACTCTCTCTGAATTATTCTTCTTTAACCATTCCAGCAAACAAGCACGCAATTCTTCTGCTTTTTCTTTATAAATCACCTTATCAGGATTGCTCCCCAACAAGTTGTTCATTTCATAAGGATCTGTATTTAAATCGTATAACGTATTGAGTACAGTCGATTCTTTGGTGTACGGAATCATTAATTTCCAACCGCCTTTTACGATCATATAATTTGGAGAAACGGGACCTCTATAATCCCATTCTGTAACCACATATTCTCCATATTTTTTGTCTGTTCCTTCTATCAACCCCCTCAAACTTTTCCCATTAGAAGGATATACTTTTTTGATTTCTAAATAATCCAATATGGTAGAAAATAAATCGACATTAGAAACATAACCATCTACAACCGTTTTCTTTTTAATTTCTCCTGGAAATTTAATCAGCAATGGAATGTGTGAAGATTCTTCATAAAACACGTTCTTTTCTCTCAACCCATGTGCACCCAACATTTCACCATGGTCGCTGGTAAACACAAGCAATGTATCCTCTGTCAGATCATTTTTATCGAGTGTCTTTAAAATTTCACCAATCCAAACATCTATTTCTTTGATGATTCCATAGTAGTTAGAAATCATGTATTTAATTTTCTCAGGATCTGAATATTCTAGCATTCCTTTTCTTCCATTTGCATTGGCATAGGGGGAGTTTTTCATATCATCATGTATACTCGCAGGAGCTGTCATTTCAGCTACAGGATACATACCGTAATACGGTTTTGTAGGCGTCATGGGCGCATGAGGCATATGTATAGATAACGTAATACTAAACGTTGTATCTTTTAACCGTTCAATTGCAGCGATTGTTTCTTTTGCCTGATAAGCGGTCATACTATGTGCTGCCGGTACTTTTAATTCTCCGTGTAAATTGGGCTGAGATCTTCTCTTCTTTTTATCAGCTTTCACTTCTTCATAGGTTGCACCGTAATAAGAATCGATAGGATCTGGGGAGTAAGCCCTTTTTGTAAACGTATCATAGAACTCACCCTTTTTTAATAGCTGCTTAGGAAATTGTTTATTCAAATAATCCATATACACATGATTTTGTCCACCATGTTCAAAGATTGATTTTCCATTGCCAGCAATAAGTTTAGGATTCTTGTAAATTTTAGAATGATTTGTCATCACATGCCATTTCCCATAATACTCACAATGGTAGCCGTTTTCTGAAAGAATTTCATCAAAAGTTGGTGTGGTCATTACCTCCTCTTTATTATAAAAATAAGTTTTTGCATTGGTGTTCACTCCTGTATTTTCAACAGTCATACCTGTAAGAATAGAAGATCTTGCTGGCCCACAAACAGCCATAGGTGTGTAAGCATTTTTAAAATAGGCACCTCCCTTGGCTAAGCGATCTAAATTTGGGGTTTCTAAAACTGCATTCCCTGCAATACTCATGGCCTTATATTGATGTTGATCAGTTATTATAAATAAAAGGTTTTTCTTTTTCTGAGCAAAAGTACTTGTAGAAATAAGGATACTGACCGAGACAATCATTCCTCTTTTTAGATTTTTTCTACTATTTAATTTCATATTCCTATCTTTTTTAAAACTACGGATTCTCCTTACTAGGAACACTATTTATTTGGTTATAACCAAATATAAGAGCACTCTCTTAAATTATGCATAATAAGAGATTAATTATTCATTAATATGGGTATAAACTTCAATTTTTCTAAAAAAACAGGATCTGAGTTGTTAGAAAACAATCTATATTTTAGTGAAAAAAGTTTCGCCTTCTTTTTTTTCGAAGACTTCTTCAAACCTATATGGTAATCTACCTAAACAAGTAGTTTCTCTAATATTTCGTAGCACCTGATTTCTACTTACTTCGCAAAGAGCATTTGGATAAATCTTTAAAATATTTGTAGGTTTATTTGAAAAACAATACGTTAGATTGTAGGAAACTCATCTAAGCATATAAAAACAAAGAGAAAGCGTTTTTAGAAATAAAAAGCTTTCTCTTAATACTGTAAATGAGGTCTAACAGAACACTCAGATGATTATACAATGATTCAAAAAAGAATCTTACTTCTGATCTTTGTTC
>CEWR01008299.1_pt1 | contig 51623 bp, 52 predicted proteins | sample 356321 | NCBI WGS metagenome assembly CEWR01 (sample SAMEA2621551, study PRJEB7988) | marine metagenome | biome: marine biome (ENVO:00000447); feature: mesopelagic zone (ENVO:00000213); material: "saline water (ENVO:00002010), including plankton (ENVO:xxxxxxxx)" | depth 790 m
GTGATGAACGTCGTCGCTTTGGTGCAAGAAGCGTATGCCATTGACCTCGAAAGAATATATTTGTGGGGGCACAGTATGGGTGGCGCGGGTACGTATCACTTGGCGATGGAATACCCCGATATGTGGGCGGCCACGGCGGTGGTTGCCCCCGCCGCGCCGCAAGTGAGGAAGCCGTCTGATTTAAAGTTGATCCAACACATACCGATGCTTGTTCTTCAAGGAACGAGGGATCGACTCGTTCATTCGACCAGAGTTTGGGTAGAGGAGATGCGTGGGCTCAACATGAACGTGGAATACGACGAAATGGACGAGGCGGACCATTCATTTTTCATCTCGAAGAACAAGAAAAATGTTCGCCGGTTATTAGATTTTTTCGACGGCAAGACACGCTAAGTGGCTAAGATGAGGCTGTGACCCGTACTGACATCGGATGGATCGGTGCTAAACACCCTCGCCATTGCTAACTATCGTTCGCTGCGCGAACTAATCCTTCCCCTCGGTCGCATGAACGTGATCAGTGGACCCAACGGTTGTGGTAAATCCAATTTGTATCGAGGGCTTCGGTTAATGGCGGAAACCGCGATGGGAACGGCAGTCGAATCCATTGCCCTTGAGGGTGGATTACATTCGGTGCTCTGGGCAGGTCCGGAGGAGTTTGGGAGGGCTGTCAAGGAAGGCGTTATGCCTGTCCAAGGCGTCGTGCGCACCGAATCGGTTAATTTGCGATTCGGGTTCGCAGGTGACAGTTACAGCTACGCGATTGATTTTGGTTACCCCGATCCCGTACCTGGCTCAATGTTCAATTTGGACCCTGTCATCAAACGCGAAGTGATATGGCACGGCGAAACCTGGCACGACCGGCGTGCCATGGTGGACCGTCGAGGGCCATTAATTCGAGCACGCGATGATGGCGGAGGCTGGCAGGCAATTGAGAAACATCTGCCAACGTTTGACAGCATGCTCTCCCGCGTTGTGGACCCTGAACGTGTACCAGAAATACTCATGTTGAGAGAGGAGATTCGGTCATGGCGGTTTTACGACCACTTCCGGACCGACGTGTATTCGGCTGCGCGTCAACCCCAAGTCGGTACGCGCACACCGGTTCTCAGCAACGATGGCCATGATTTGGCTGCAGCGTGGCAAACTATCCAAGAAGTAGGCGATGGGGACGCGTTAGATATCGCGGTTGACGACGCTTTTCCAGGGGCCACCGTCTCGGTCGAGACGGGGAACGGTCGATTCGAGCTGAAATTTCAACAGCATGGGTTGCTAAGGCCGTTGTCCCAATCGGAGCTCTCGGACGGAACTTTGCGTTATCTCCTTTGGATTGCGGCGCTTCTGACGCCGAGGCCGCCGGCACTGATGGTGCTTAATGAACCCGAGACAAGCCTGCATCCCGATCTGTTGCCGGCATTGAGCCGGCTAATGACGAAATTCGCGCAAGAGACCCAGCTTTGGGTGATCTCGCATGATCGAGTGCTCATCGAAGGGCTCAAGACGCAAGAAGACTGTAATCACATTGAACTGGATAAGGAGATGGGTGAAACCTTTGCGCACGATCAAGATTTACTTGATGTGCCTGCATGGCGCTGGCCAACTCGCTGAAGCATGACCAGCATCGCAAGTCCGCTCAAAATCGGAGGGATGATCATCGCTGATGGTAAATGACTTAGATCAAGTGAGCGTCGTCATCCCTGTGCTTAACGACCGGTCCAATCTCGAAGTCTTACTTCGTTCGCTGACCCCGTTTCAGGAGCTGGAGATCGTGGTGGTCGATGGTGGAAGCAACGAAGGTTCGATTCACGAGCCGCCGCAGGCGGTACGACTACTCAGGACTGAACGTGGGCGAGCTCTCCAGCTTAGTGCAGGAGTTGCATCGACACAGCGACCTTGGCTATGGTTTTTGCATGCGGATAGCGTGGTGACGGGAACGGTGGTGGAGGCACTCCAGCTTGCGTTGGCGGGTGCGCAGTGGGGTCGTTTTGACATCACGCTTTCTCGCGATACGCCTTGGTTTCGGTTGATCGCAGCGGCAATGAATAAACGTTCAGCGATGACGTCTATTTGTACCGGAGATCAGGGCATATTCGTTCGGCGGGCGTTACTCGAGCGAATAGGTGGAATTCCTGATCAGCCGCTAATGGAAGACATCGAACTTTCGAAACGCTTACGACGTCTCGCCAAGCCCACCAGGATTCGGACTTTACTTGGTACGTCCTCGCGCCGGTGGGAGAATGATGGAACTGTCAGGACCATTCTTTTGATGTGGGAATTGCGAGTGCGTTATTTCTTTGGAACGAGCCCGGAGGTGCTGGCGGCGCGCTATTATCCTGACGGACGATGGGTGTGAAAGGGAGGCTCGCCGTTTTTGCCCGCGCGCCCGTGTTCGGCGCGGTCAAAAGGCGATTGGCGCTATCCGTTGGTGAGAACGCCGCACTCGATTGTTATCGGAAATTGCTCGACAACGCGGTCGAAGCAGTCATGCCCTTCGAATCTGAGATTTGGATTACGGGTGACTCCGCTGATTTGTCTTGGACGCGAGGTCTTCCCGTTCGACGACAGGGCGTTGGCGACTTAGGGATGCGGATGCTGGCCACTTTTACGGACGGCGTTAAAGTACTCGTCGGAACCGATATTCCTGCCATGTCCACGAGTTATATCGAGCACGCGTACGTGTTGTTGGAAGACCACGATGTTGTTGTTGGGCCAACGGAAGATGGGGGCTACTGCTTGCTAGCGATGCACGAGCCACACGAATCGCTTTTCAAAGGGATCGCGTGGGGATCAAGTTCAGTTCTAGCGTTGACTTTGGCTCGAGCGGAAAATCTCAACGTGGGGTTTTGTGAAATGCTATGGGACGTAGATGTCGAAGAAGACTATTGCCGCTGGCTAACGTCCGAGCATGTTCATCATTGATTTGCAGCTTGCGCGTGAGCACGGGACCAAATAGTGACTCGCACCGGAGAGGCGAGAATTAGGTCGAGTGAAGTTGTTGGACACCCGATTGGCGGCAGGCATCGTGTAACACTGCAGGTCCCAAATCCCATTGATGTGCGTGGTTGAGATAACGCAACATAAACCGGTGGCGGCCATCAACAATGGATGGACCGTGATCTTCTAACAGCCTCAAATTCAGTGTCCGTCTTTGCACAAATCCGAATTGATCAACGTCTACACAGAGCGGTTCTGCGAGTTCACAAATACGATCGCGAATGGTCATCAAGAGAAACTTGATTTGGCGAGACCTAGCCGATACTCGGTTGTTGATTGGGACGATCGGTTGATCGCCTCTTTCAAAGGCGTTCCAGTCGTCGATTGATACCCTCCGCGGCAAGCCGCCATTGTCTGGGCAGAGGTAAACGTGGACTTCCGTTGGCATTGCCATCACAGAGTAACTGGATAAATATACAGTATCAAGGTACCCGTACGTGAAATCGCTCGTCAGAGTGGTACGTAACTGTAGGCAGTATCGTTGATTCGTTTGACCAGGGCCCTTAGTCCGTTCCCCCGCGTCGCACTTAGATGATTCATCAGGTCAAGTTCGTCGAATAAGTATTCGATATCGTAGGCGACGATATCGTTGGGCGAGTGACCATCAAAGGTCGCAAGTACGATGGCAATTAAACCTCGGACAATGTGGGCATCGCTGTCGATTTGAAATTTGAGTTGGTTATGTCCGGTGTCGTATTCACCCAATAACCAAACTCGACTCTGGCACCCACGCACGAGGTTGTCGGTGACTCGGAATTCAGTCGGAAGAGCGGGCACGGACTTTCCAAGGTCGATGAGAAATCGGTACTTGTCTTCCCAATCGTCGAAAAACGCGAACGTCGTCTTGATATTTTCGAGATCGAACATGGCCGCGATTTACGTTAGAACAGGCCTAATTCGAGTTGTGCTTCATCACTCATCCGGTCCCGAGACCAAGGCGGGTCGAACACTAACTCGACGCTGACCTCATCGACGAAAGGCACCACACCAACGCGGCGTTCGACGTCTTGAACCAGTACCGGGCCCATCCCACAACCCGGTGCGGTCAACGTCATGTCGATGGAAACGCGGGCACCGTCGATACGACAACCATAAATTAGGCCTAGATCGACAATGTTCACTGGAATTTCAGGGTCGTGGACACTTCGTAGTGCTTCCCACACCTGACTTTCCAAGGGTTTGCCATCTTCGGGCTCGTCGAAGCTTATAACCTCGGGCTCAAATCCCAATGCGTCGGCGTCTTCGCCATCGATACGCGCCATGCTTCCTTCATGGACGACGGTGTACGTACCCCCAAGTGCTTGCGTTAACGTAACAAAGGTTCCTTCTGGGATCGTGGTCGGCGTCCCTGTCGGGACCAACCTCGCTTCGACCGTCCTTTTTAAGGGAACGAGTCTACGTTCCACGGATTGAAAAACTCTCGCCGCAGCCACAGAGCGTGTCGGCATTGGGGTTATTGAATTTGAGAGACGAGTTGAGTCCCTCGGTCACGTAGTCGATTTCTGTTCCACAAACAATGCCCCAATTTGCTTCCTGAACGTACACCCGAACTTCCCCAGAAAAATCAAACTGCTTTGCCGCTGCGGGCGCTTCCGAGAGGTAATTGAGTTCATACATGTAGCCGTTGCAGCCGCTGTCCGTGACACCGAGAAGCAGCGCCTTAGCACCTTCGCGCGCGATTTGTTGCCCCACATGATCTTGTGCCGCAGGGGTCATTGAGATCGTGGTTGGGTCGTATACATGTGCGGTCATGGCGCAAGCTCCCTCGACTTAAACAAAACTGCGTGCCTTTTCCACGGTTTCGATCAGGCGGTCGACATCAGACAGACGATTATACAGGCTAAACGAAGCACGAACGGTACCCGGTATATCGAAGGCCTCCATCAATGGCATCGCGCAGTGGTGGCCGGTTCTTACCGCCACGCCTTGCTGGTCCAATAGCGTACCGATGTCCGTAGGGTGTGACCCATCCACCAAAAACGATACGACCGGACCTTTCTCCGGTGCGGTTCCAACAATACGAACACCCTCAATGGCGTTGAGGCCGGCGGTTGCGGATTCGAGCAACTGCTTTTCATGTGCAATCAATGAATCCCCATCTAATCCATCAACGTATTCAATAGCGGTTCCGAATCCAATGGCACCAGCGATGTTGGGTGTCCCGGCTTCGAATTTGTATGGCAGACTTTGATAGGTTGTTGCCGCCAGTCGAACTTCTTCGATCATCTCGCCGCCGGTTTGCCAAGGTGGCAGTTCGTCGAGGAGGGATTCCTTGCCATAGAGAATTCCTATCCCGGTAGGACCGTACATTTTGTGTCCGGAGAACGCGTAAAAGTCGCACCCCAAGGCTTGAACATCGATGTTGAGATGAGCCGCTGCCTGTGCGCCGTCGACGAGTACCTGGGCACCGTGAGCGTGGGCTTGGGCAATGATTTGTTGTATTGGGTTGATTGTTCCTAATGCGTTGGAGACATGGGCGATTGCAACGATGCGCGTTGCGTCGCCTAACAACGCAGCGAAATCGTCGAGATCGAGTACGCCATCGGGTTTAACACGAACCGCTTTGAGGGATGCGCCGGTCTGAGCGCACGCGATCTGCCACGGCACGATGTTGGAGTGGTGTTCCATTTCTGAGATCAGGACCTCATCTCCTTCCTTAAGTTGCGATTGGGCATAACAATTTGCAACGAGGTTGATTGCTTCGGTCGTGCCGCTTGTCCAAATCACCTCGTGTGGTCGTTCCGCATTAATCCGTTTAGCCAAAATTTGTCGTGCTCGTTCAAATGCTTCGGTCGCTTTATCGCTGAGATTATGGGCGGCCCGATGGACGTTCGCGTTATAGGTCTCGTAATAGGTGCGCAAGGCATCGAGCACGACTCTGGGCTTCTGCGTTGTTGCGGCGTTGTCGAGATAGACCAAGTTACTATCCACGATCAACGGAAAGTCTGAACGCACTGACTCTGTATCAAAGCTCATGGGTTCAGGTCTCGATCCCAAGTAGGGTTCGCCCATCTGCATGGGAGACGACCTCGTTGAGAAATCCCTTAATCAATATGGCTCGGGCATCTGCTTCTCCGATGCCGCGCGATTGGAAATAGAAGAGCGCATCGGTATCGAGTTGGCCGATGGTCGCACCGTGTGAGCAGACAACGTCGTTGGCATAAATTTCGAGTTCGGGCTTCGTGTAGACCTCGGCCTCGGAACTTACAACCAAGTTGCGATTCGTTAGCGTCGCATTCGTCTGCTGGGCATTGGGGGCAATATAAATACGACCGTTAAAGATAGATTTAGCTCTGTCATTGACGTTGCCACGAAAATGCTGACGACTGGTGCCACCGGCGAACATGTGGTTGACTGAAATTTGATTGTCGAGATGCAGAGCCTCGTTAAGTTGCCACGCACCTGTTAGCTCTGCTTCGGCCCCGGTACCAAGAATATTCACGCTGATGTCGTTGCGGCGAAGACGTGCGCCAGTGGAATATTGGGAAAGACTGTACGAGCCATTTTCGGCGATATTGATTGCGACTAAGTTGTAGTCGACGCCAGTTCCCGGCGGTTGTAGCCGACGGTGTCGGAGTTTAGCGCCGGGTGCGACAAAACATTCCACGATTCGATTCGACCCGGTCGTGGTCTCGATGAGTTCGAGACGTGCTTCGGCTTCCACGATGACTAGGACGCGCTGGAATTGCCCATCGAGCTCCCCAAGTTCGATACTTTCGGTCTTGTCTCCCGGCTTCACGTGGATAACCACGCCACAATCTATCTTTAAGTAGCTGATAGCAGCCAAGGGGTAGCGTCTTTGGTCGACGGCCTGGTTGATATAAGTAGTGACAAGCTCGCGGACGGTGTCCGATTCGAAACCGACCGTGTGGGATGGTGTGGCGGGAATCGTGGTGGTATCGCGACGATCTGATACGTCGTCTTGAGGATCAAAGAAAGGGACGGGGTCCGTGTATTTCCAGGCCTCGCTGTTCGGTCGTGGCAACGCACCGTCTTTCAGCAGGGCTAACGTATCGCGCCGGTCGAGCCAGGGGAGGTAGCGCGGTTCAAACGCCTCTAAAGATTCAATTACAGAGGCTGCGTCAACTAACCCCATTCAATCATTCTCCAGCCAGCTATATCCTTTCTCTTCCAGTTCGAGTGCAAGCGAGTGGTCTCCCGACCGCACGATAGAGCCGTTAGCAATGACGTGGACGAAGTCGGGTTCGATATGATCCAGCAAGCGCTGGTAATGTGTCACAAGTACCACTGCGTTTGTGGTGTTGGTGAACGCGCTTATGCCGTTGGCCACGATGCGGAGCGCATCGATGTCGAGCCCCGAATCAGTTTCATCGAGAATGCTGACTTTCGGTTTCAGGATCAGCATCTGTAAGATTTCGTTTCGCTTCTTTTCCCCCCCTGAGAAGCCCTCGTTGACTCCCCGTTTGAGGAATTCCGGATTCAGTCCGAGTTGCTCTGCAGCGATCCTCGCCATCTGCATAAAATCAACTGCCGTGATTTCTGGGTCGCCGGCTGCTCGTGCCTGACTGTCGACGGCGGCTTTCAAGAATTCCATGTTCGAGACGCCTGGAATTTCAATGGGGTATTGGAAGGCCAGAAACAATCCTCGGTGCGCACGTTCTTCGGGACTTAAGGTTGTTATTTCTTGGCCCTCGAGGGCAATACGACCTCGATCGATTTGGTAATCCTCCCGGCCCGCGATCACGTTGGCGAGAGTGCTCTTGCCTGATCCGTTGGGCCCCATGATGGCGTGAACCTCACCGGCGCAAACGTTAAGGTCAATCCCGCGCAATATCGGTTGATTACCGACACTGACGGCGAGGTCACTGATTTCCAGGAGATTCAACCGACGGCTCCCTCAAGACTGACTTCGAGTAGCTTTCCTGCTTCCACGGCGAATTCCATGGGAAGTTCTCTAAACACGTCTTTGCAAAAACCATTAACAATCATCGAGACGGCTTTTTCAGGGTCGATGCCACGTTGACGGCATAAGAATAGTTGGTCGTCGCTTACGCGGGATGTTGTCGCCTCGTGCTCGACGATGCCGTCGGGTCGTCGCGACTCAATGTAGGGAAACGTATGTGCGGCGCACTTTTCGCCGATGAGAAGAGAATCGCATTGAGTATAGTTGCGCGCTTTCTCTGCACCCGGGTTCATTCGCACGAGACCGCGGTACGCGTTCGAACTCTGACCGGCACTAATGCCCTTAGAGATAATCGTGCTACGCGTATTTTTGCCGAGATGAACCATCTTGGTTCCTGTATCAGCCTGTTGATGGTTGTTTGTTAGTGCGACGGAATAGAACTGGCCGACAGAATCATCGCCTCGTAATACCACGCTCGGGTATTTCCACGTGATCGCGGATCCGGTTTCTACCTGTGTCCAGCTGATTTTCGAGCGATCGCCTCGGCATACGCCGCGTTTGGTGACGAAGTTATAAATACCGCCACGTCCGTCCTCGTCGCCGGGGTACCAATTCTGAACTGTGGAATATTTGATTTCGGCATCGTCGAGCGCTATCAACTCGACCACTGCGGCGTGCAACTGGTTTTCGTCTCGCATGGGGGCAGTACAACCTTCAAGATAACTAACGTAGGCTCCGCGCTCTGCGATAATCAGCGTACGTTCGAATTGACCAGTGTTGCGTTCATTGATACGGAAATACGTGGATAACTCCATCGGGCAACGCGTATTTTCTGGAACGTAAACAAAAGAACCATCACTAAACACGGCAGAATTTAGCGCCGCAAAAAAGTTGTCTCCCCGCGGCACCACGCTTCCCAGATACTTGCGGACCAGATCTGGGTGGTCGTGAACGGCCTCTGCAAAGGAACAAAAAATCACGCCTGCCTCGCGAAGTGTTTCCTTAAACGTTGTACCGATGGATACACTATCGAAGACGGCGTCGACGGCTACGGGTGGTCGCTGCTGGGTTTCCGCGACGCCAGCGAGCGCTGCTTGTTCGTGCAGGGGAATGCCAAGTTTTTCGTATGTGGCGAGGATTTCCGGGTCAACTTCATCTAGTGTTTTTGGTTGATCTCCTGAAGGCGCCGAGTAGTAAGAAATCGACTGATAGTCGATTGCTGGAAACTGAACCTGCCCCCAACGCGGTTCAACCATGTCCAGCCATCCGTGGTAGGCGTCGAGCCGCCACTGGGTTAACCATTCTGGCTCATCCTTGCGAGCCGAAATAAAACGAACGACGTCCTCGTCGAGACCGGGTGGAAGCGTGTCGGCTTCGATATCTGTCACGAATCCAGCGGCATAATCGCCGCCAACGAGCCCGTCAAGGGAGTTGTTATCTGTTCCAGCCATGGGTGTTCTGATCCAAACTAGGCGTTATTCTACCGAATAACCCACTATTTTACTCGGGTATTAATCTGTATTTGGAGTGTGGGTTCTGTCAATCGGTGAGGCGCGATAAGATCGGCACCGTCGCAAGAGATAGCAGGCTTATGCCGGAATTAACGAGAATGCCAGAGGCCAATGTGTATCAAGCCTACGGCATTTATCTCTTACATCGCCAACACCGGTTAATTCGGCGACTGATGCGCATCTACGAACCGACGGTTCATGGCCATAAATTGTGGCGTGCGAGTTTCCTTTTGATGGATTACCTCCAGTCGCATCCCCCTCAAAAAGGCTCGAAGGTTATGGAGATCGGCTGCGGTTGGGGTTCAGCGTCGGTGTTTTGCGCGAGGCGTTTTGGTGCAGACGTTACAGGCGTCGACGTTGATCGGGATATCTTTCCGTTTATGGACGTTATCGCCGCGCTAAACAGCGTCCAAATCCGACCTCATAGAATACGTTATGAAAAATTGACGGCAAGGTGTCTGGGCGACCAGGATCTGATTATCGGTTCAGACGTTTGTTTTTGGGATAATCTGATACAACCCGTTAGAAATCTCATTGCACGGGCCCTTCGCGGTGGTACGAAACGAATAGTCATTGCGGATCCGGGTAGGCCGACTTTTTACGAACTTGCCGACCTCTGTGCAAAACGTTGGGATGTGACCCTCAAAGAGTGGTACGCCGTTGAACCCAGCCGGACGACTGGAGAAGTTCTAGAAATCAGGGGTTAATTTTTACCGCGAGTATCGTAATTGAGTTTATGCGCGGATAAATGTCTTGAGTTGCTTCGCTAGCGATATACAGGCTTGGTTCTGGACCCTGGCGATGAAAGGGATCGGGACAACGAGGGCTGGTACGATTGACGTTCCGGATGCTTCAGAACTGACCTTGCCGACCGTAATTCCTTGATTGATGTCCCAAACGGACGCTTCGTAGTCGGAACCTGATTCCCACGAAAGAAAGCCAAAACATGCCGGGATACCACCGCTCACTAAGGTGCATTGCAATGCACCGCTTTCCTCTGATCGTTCGGTGGTTCCTTCAACCCAGACAAGATAACGAACGCCGATAGCCCGTATTTTTTCAGAGATCAGCGGTCGAGAAATGACATAAGTTAGTTCTCTCATGTTGAGAGGCGCGGTTCGCGGTTCGAACCAGGGGAATAGCTCATCCATGAAATCGCGTTCGCTCATAACTGAAAGCGCACCTTCGCCGGCGCTGGTTTTGTTGGATACACAGCCCACGAAATCATCTTCAGTTTCGCCACGTGTTTTATGTTTTCGACTAAGTATGACGATGGATTCTTTGGAGTTAAGACTGGTGCTCGCTTCCCTTACTTCCTGAATTGTCGTGTTGACGCAGCCAGTAAGCCAATGCATGGCGATCAAGACGAACGCGATATGTATTCGCTTGGTCATCGTGATGCAACGCGTTGTTGGATCCACTCGCGGACAACATCCTGACGCACGAAACTAAACGAGATGCTCGCTGCGGCGTCGCGTAATGCCCAGGTGGCGGCTTCACGAAGCGCGGGGGATTTCTCGCTTTGCATGCCGCCGTAGTTTAAACGGTTAGCTTTGCCGTAGGCGGTGACCGGCCAGCTGTGTATGAGGGAACCGTCGGCACCGTATAGCTCGAACCTGTATTGGATCCAGACCTCGTAAAAGTCCTTGCGCGTTTGCTCTGGAATCGCAAATTGAAATTTTTCGATCGACGGCGCCAATACGGCATCTGCTCCTCGACCTTGTGCGCTGTCGATAGAGTCGACGGGCGTTACGGACTTGAACATTGCGTCGAAGATCCGATTAAACACGGCAATCTGAGAACGAAGATCGATGGTGTGATTTCCATAACTGCCTAGGTCTTCGCTGTGCACGTACTGGGACATTGTATCGTCGTAGTAGATGGCCACATTGATTGGCACTTGCTCGATCAGCGGATTTGGGATGGTGGTCGTGATTGTGACTGAAGCATCGGATGAGCAACCGGCAACCCAATGGATGCTGACAGCGCAAATCAATACGAGGAGTAGATTAGCTTGACGCTTTTCCATCCATCCTCCGCTTAAACGACTGGTAGTTTTAATCGTGATTTTCGGAGCCTACTTTATATACGGTAGGCCGACAAAGGTGCCATTGTTGCGGTAGGTGAGTTCCCGCATTAATGCGCTGAATCGATACACGCTCGGTGGGTGTCTTCGGCCCTGGAAAAGGACTGGAAAGCCCACTGCGTGGATTCTGACACGGCGAGTTCCTTCAGCGTCTGCAACGTTTATCTGATCGATCGTGTCAACGACTCTCTCGATGGAGGTTCCCTGAAAATCGTCGCCAAAAACGTAAATGCTTATCTTTTTATCTGGATCGTAAAACGTGGTCACGGCTTCTTCGATCCCCTCGACGGGACTTGAGTTTGAAAACGCGTCCCAGTTGCGCAGCTTGTTAATAATGGATTTTCTAAGAGCCGGGGAGTCGGACATCCAAGTTCGTGCGTAGCGGGGGAATAAATAAGCACCGTTGTCGTTTAATACTTGGATACCTTTGACATTTGGGTAGATGTTGAGCGTTTCTTGCAATTTTCGGATCACCGCCGACCATGCGTAGTTGTACATGCTGCCGGAGTTATCAATAACGAAAATAATGTGTTCGCTGTCGACCGTGATACCGCCAATCGTTTGGCTCGAACGCTTAAAGTTCATTCCTAAGAGGCGTTCCATTTCATCCGTGAGGGATTGTTTTGCTCGGGCCATCTCGGCTTCCTCGATGAGTTGCTCATCGGCGACGTCTTGCGTCGCTTCGAACTTACTGAGGACGTCAGATGTTTGTTGTTGTAATTTAGCTAGTTGAAGGAGTTCTTTGTCGAAATCCCGTTCTTTATCGGATAGTTGTCGTGTCAACGTTTCTACCTGACCGCGTATTTCGAAGACCGCGTCACGTTTGCTTGCAACCTGTCCTTCGAGATCAATGGTGGTCGCCTCAAGTACACTCGGGGCGACGATCTTGGTAATCATGAGTAAGAGAATGATTGCGCCGAATCCACAACAAATCACGTCGAGAAATGAGATCCCGATTTCCTCGATGGCTCGGCGTTTTTTCACGGCCAATCTCGTGACGGTGACATGTAGGTGCCCTGCGTTATGCGGGCAAGATTCCAATAAGCACCGGAAGCCTGAGGATCGCCTTCCATAGGAAACATGATGACGTTTATCGGAATACCTTGCGGGAGTTCTTCGACAGCGTCGCGAAAATACTCAAAGCGTTTTTGCCCGGTAACGACTGCCTTACGCGGCGCCCGAGACGATTGTGTCGGAAGACTGTCGATGATCAGGAAAACGTTATCGGGTCGGGGATCCATGGTTGCAATGTGATCAAAGAGGATTAACAGATTGGTCCCATTCTCCGGTGTTTTTTCTGAGAGGCCTTCGATCGCGGCGTCAATGCGGTCGGCATCGATGGCGGCAACCCAGTCTTCGTTTTGAAATGCCGTTTTGAGTTCGGTATTGAATGTCACGATCTGCACATGGCTTTCCACGGGAATTTGGGCAGTTAGCCACGAAACAGTTGCCAGTGCTCGCTGCCACTTCGGCGATGCTAATTTTCGTTCCTCGCTCATGTGACGACGGCGAAGTACGTTGATGATGGATTCTGCCAGCATACTGGCAGACGTATCCAGAGCGATGAGGACGTGTTTGCCACCCATGTAGAGTCCGGTCAGGTATTGGCGGTCGCCTTCGCCTTCAACGTCAATGATTGCTCGGGCTTCTTGTTGACGCTCGAGTTCCTGCAGGCGCCTCACTTCGTCTTCGCGGGTATCGATATCGGATTGAAGCTTCGCGATATCGTCAACGCGCGCCTCAGTCAGCGATTTAAGTGCGTCTAATTCAGCCTCCTTGCGCTCAGCATCTTCGAGCATTGCTAGACGCCTCCGCCGTTCGTCGTCGACTCGTTTCAACGTGTCCTCGAGGTCCTGTTGGACGGCCGCCAGGTCGCGTTTTCCTACATTGATTTCGTAATCAAGGCGCCGGGCTTCGGACAAGAGATCTTTTTTGACCCACTGGACGTCAGCCTCGGTCTCGTGATTGATGATGAGAAAAATAAGGATGACGGCGCCAAAGCCGCACGACATAACGTCGAGGAAAGAGAGTGAAAAAACTGTAAATCGTCGCCGTTCAGCCACGTTGGATTACACGAATGAGTTGAAACTCTTCGCTGTCGCTCCGAATGATGTCACCTACCGTCACGCTAGTAGAAGAGTCGATGACCACGCCATTAATTTTGACTTCGACTTCAGCCATAGGTAGGACTCGATATTCAGATCCCTCGAGCTCGATACAAAATCCGCGGACATTATTTGACGTTTGATTTTGATTAGACATTACGTCGCTTAGAGATGTTGCTTCCGTTCCATTAAGTAAATGTGTGGGACGTACCCGTATGAGGTTGGTCGGCTCGTCTTGAGATCTGGCGGAAGCGAATTGGGTAATGAAGCTGACGCCGTCCTCGGATTGCGCGGAGTTTTTTTCGTGAGCCATTGCGGCAGAGAAGATGGCGTGGAGTTCGACGACGTTCACCTCATGGCCGGCCGCGCGCAAAACTTCCGTCAATCCGGGGACACGGGCGATTCGATGCGACAAAACTATAGTCGTCGGGTCGCCAATTTGCTGCAACAACGCGTCAAGGCGTTGGCTTGATTTCGTTGCGAGTAGCGATCGGGTGACCGCTACGCGGTGAGACTCGCCGGCGTGAGAGACTTCCACGAGAAATTCATCGACGCACGACGTGACGTTCTCCAGCACCTGACTAAACACTTGTTGTTCGGTGTCCGCAATACGAAGTGGATCAAATCGCGTCTCTTGGACGAATAGATCTGCGACGGCATCAATCCAGCCTTCGATGAGGGCTTGAAAACCGGTTTCCGCGGCCTCGCTATATGACGTGCGAGATACTGATCCGTTGATCTCAAGTCGCGTGAGCACGGTCCGATGAAAGCCATTGTCTAAGAACGTGCAACGCCCCGGTCTCGCTAACGTACTAGCTGTTGTTGCGACCGCGAGATCGGCGAGCGCGGAGATTTGAATCGACGCTTCGTTGGCGATTCCAAGCAATAGGGATAACTGCTCGGGGGTAGTATTACTCGGAACAGCAACGAAAACGGGCTCGTTATTCGGGAGCTTACCCAGTCTTTTAATTTCGAGAAGGTGCTGATAGACGAGATCAGCATGGTTCTTGATGGCGCGGCCACCGACAGCAATCGGATCGGCGCTTAATCGATGCCAATACTGGGTCTGCGCTTGGCGCGGATGTAAACGGGTTTGTTCGAGTGCCGCGTCGCCAAACGAGACGCGATCTTCGAGGACAACCGCGACGCCTGGTTGTCGGTAGACGACGTCTAAATCTTGCGCCAACGATATTTCGGTGTCATTAAGTTCGAGCGTCCACACGCTAGCGTACCTGCATATGTCTTATGAGCTTTTGATCACAATAGGTCTGGGTATCGAGGACCACGCGTTCCTGAATGAGTTGCAGTTGGTGTACAAGGAACATAATGACGATGCTTATGACCAACGCTACGAACGTTGAATTGAATGCAACTCCAAGACTTGCGGTCACACCGGCGATGTCGCCTTCGACTGCACGATAAGCTTGGCCGAGGGCATCCCCGATTCCTCGCACTGTTCCAATAAAACCGATCGATGGAATCGCCCACGCGATATAACGTACCAGTGAAAGTTCGCTGTCTAATCGATCCGACTCGCTTTCGCAGATAGAGTGCACGGCGTCCGCTACGTCTTGGACATTTCGCGTGGAAGAAAATCGATGGAGCGCGGCCATCATTGCTCGGGGCAACAATTGATCTTGCGTGTCATCTGCTAGGGATTGGATGGGTCGTGTGTATTCGCGCGTATCTTCCGGGAGAATACTCATGCCGTCGCCAACGTTGACGAATTCAGTTTGTAGTGTCTCTCGTTCTCGAAAAGCATTACGAAACTTGTAACCCATGATGGAAAATGCCCACAACATCAGGATGAAGCAGGACTCTTGTTCGTAATCCTTCAGTACGACGTAGAGAGAACGTTCTTCGGCAAATAGTTCTCCCGCAGCAAGGCGTTCTTCGCGGATCTCGAGAATAGCTTCAGCCTCAGGTCGAATATAGGCGGCGAATATCGAGTGCACGACCAAAATGGCAACCAAGAGCGCTCCGACTTGGTAGACAAATTCAAACGGCAAGTTTTTTTTCATGGTGCGCTCTTAGATGTCAACTGGGAAAGGAACAGCGATGTCCTCAGAAATCGCCTCACTTGGTTCGAATGAATCGGGTGTCTGGGGACGTTCTTCCAGGTCTTTTTGTTTATCGGACTTATCCAAGGATTTCTTCTCGCTTTTAATATTAGAAGAATCTTCCCCATTTGGCAGCGAATTGGCATCGTCGCTGAGTTGGGTTTGCTCGGACCGCGAACCACTAGCGAGCCCAAGTAACACGACGGATACAGCTATAGCGAACAAACGGATCGAAGTCACGAGTCCTCCGCAAACCGTGCAATTCGAAACCCCACGTCCTGCCTTGACTCGGTGCCGTAATCGCGAAAGGAGAGTCGCAGATCGGTGACGGTGCCGTGCATCCAACTAGAACCTCGGATGACATGATAGTCACCTTTCTCTGGCCCGAGGGCGCCAAGGGAAATTCCCGGTTCGGGAATCACGTAATAGTCGTGTACCCATTCCGAGACGTTGCCGCCGAGGTCATAGATACCCTTGGCGTTGGCTTCAAAGGTTCCAATCGGCGCTGACGCGATGTGATTGTCGTTGTAGCCAAAGATAATCCGTCCTACGACGTGCTGGGCGGATAAATCGGCATAGTTGCCATGGCGATTGGGCGGCGGGAGCTTTTCGCCCCATGGGAAATGGAGCAGCGGTGATTGGTCGTTTAGATGGCGCGCTACCCATGCCCATTCGGCCTCCAGGGGGAGGCGATAACCTACTGCCTCTTGATTGAAACCCAGAACTTTTCCGAATTCGACGTTATAAAACGGCTCAAGATTTTCTTGCTGAGACAGCCAGTTGCAGTACAAGATGGCTTCAATCCAACTAACGTTCGCGACCGGTTGGTTAACTTTGTTGAGTCGTTGGTCTTGGAACTCGCCGGAGTCGTGACCCGGCGCAAACGCGATAAATTGTTCGTTGGTTACTTCGTGTTTGCTCAAGTAAAAGAGCTTGCCGAGCTCGACCGTGCGTAAGACCTCGTTGGCCCGTCGTCCGGGTTCTCGCCGAGAAGCGCCCATGGTGACGTTGGTGGGAGACATAAGTACAAGTTCATGTCCGGATTTAGTTGTCCGCGTTGGTTTTAGTTTTGCGAAGCGTGCTTCTTCGATGGTCAGGAGACGTACGCGCAAACGTTGGGGGAATCCAGGTTGGGGTGTGATGTTCGTTCGATAACCAGCATGGCCTTCTAACCGGAGTTCAATGTCGTGGGGCAAGGCGGTAAGCGTGAGCGTTAAATCTGAATTACCATTACGTTTTCCGTCGATCCACACCTCCGCGTCTTGCGGCTCGGTCACGATTTGCACTTCACCGGTTAGCTGTTCGAGTTCAATCGAGATGGTCTTGGCGTTTCCCGACCCAAGCGTAAACGATTGTTCGTAAGGGTCGTGTCCAACTTGAGAGACGCGGATGCGATGCGGTTCGTCTGGTGTGACCGAGATTTGTAAAGGAGTAACGCCCGCAAATTGATCATCGAGCGTGACGCTTGCTCTCTCCGGGGCCGAATTGACGATGACGGTTGCGGCGGCTTTCTTCAATTGAATCGGGTCAAGTGTCAGTCGCTCTTCGGGTTCGACGTATACTAGGTCGCTCCAAGATTCGTATCCGCGTAGCGCGACGGTCACTCGATGTTCACCTTGAAGGACTTCGACCGGCCCGGGCGTGTGGAAATCTGATATTTCTCCATCGATGAGAACCTGGGCACTTGTCGGGGTAGTCGGGATAGTCACTTGGGCCCAAGCTGGACGAAGGGTGGCAGCCACGGTTTGCGCGATCTCGCGACCCTCGATGACGGCTGATATTTCGGTGTCTAGGTATCGATCGAGACGATATCGAAAGGTGCTTTGGCCCGCTTTGATCGACGCGGTAAACGGCGTGGTACCAATTGCGGTGCCGTCACGAAAAATCGTCGCTCCGGGTGGCTCCGAACGAAATCCAACACGGCCCGGTAGCTTGGTTAACTCAAAACTGAACGTCTGGTTACGTTTCGAGCCCACTGCAATCGCGCGCTTTAAGGGGAAATAGCCTGTCGCTGTTGCACTCATTTGATAGGTGCCCTCCCTGAGTAGACGGTATCCAAGCGCCTCCAATTCAAACCCTCCACTCACCACAACTTCCGCCGAGTCCGGTTCGAAGGCGAAACGTACAGACTTCGCGGTAAAACTGAACCAGAGCCCCCCAACGAGCACGAGCAAGATTGAAGCGAGGGTTAATTGTCTTTTATTAGGTCGAAATCGGTTAGAGGTCGCCGATGGTTCGGAGGGATTAAATGTCGTTGGCCTGATCTGACCGACGGAATTTTCATCGCCCATGGCTTAAATCCGTTCCTGACAACTCACGGAAACGGGCCGCATCGCCGGCTCAACGAGGATGGTCATGCGAACATCTCGACAACCGTCGCTACTCCCTAACAACGTATAGCGACCAGGACGAAGATTTAGTTCCTGCCGCTCGAAAGTCCCGAGCCTTCCGACATGATAGATGCTTACCTCAGTGATGCTATCCGACACAAGCACCAACGGCAGCGGCTTTCCGGCCCGATCCATCAATGTCTGAAACGCGCCTTTTTTTGCGTCAAAAGTTGGTCCCCGACCGGTCTGATCGGCAGCGGCAGTATGGGTCTTTTTGGCTTTTGTGTATTCCTCGTCCAACGAAAGTACGTGTGGATCGTCCAAATACCGATCCATGGTTTTGATGATGGCGATAAGGGCGCGGAGGTCTTCACGCCCGTCTCTCGCGTACCGCACGGAACGATCGAGAAGGAGAGCACGATCGTACGCGGCTACCGCGTCTGCCCAGCGTCCTTCTGTCTTTGCGAGTTCCGCTGTCGATCGTAATCCGTCTAATTTCATCAACAAGCGATTCTGTTTGGTTTGGTTTAATCCATCGATGGCGACAGAGTCGCCGGGTTTTAGCTCGAGGGCCTGGTCGAACGACGAGGTTGCTTCGTCGAATCGGTTGTTTTGCAAAGCAGCAAATCCCTCGGAAACGAATCGGTTGTAGCGCGCCTCTGATTCGAGTTCGAGAAGGTTGGCAAGAGCCTCGGCAAGGCCTTTCGTTGCTGGATCAAGATCATTGAGTTCATCCAACTTCGTGCGGGCACGTTTGAGGTCGCTACGCAGCAACGATCGGTCAAATTCTCGAAACAGCGTCGAAATTCTTGGTAGGAGGGTTGCTCTAGTGTGTCCGTTTGCGGCAATCGGATCGCCGGGAACAATCGTCAAGGCATGTTGATACGCGATCGTCGCCGCGGCTTCATCGCGCCGGTCGAGAGCAACCCGCCCGTCGGCGATCGATTCGGTGTAACGCGCGCGACCGTCGTCAATGAGTTTTTGTAGTTCCGATGTGGCTGTTCGATACGCCTCCATTGCACGCGGGTATTCGTTTTCGACAAAGTATCGGTCGGCGACGCTCGCGAGTTCTTTGACGCGCTCGTATTCGTCGGTGCCCCATGCGTCGATATTCATTTCTTCTTCAAGTATCTCTTGTAACTCGACGAACGAAGCCAGCTCGACCGTAGCCTCTTCTCGAGCCTTTTCGCGTTCAAGATTGGCATAGGGTGCTAGTTCTTCTGGGTCCTTAGTTTGCTCGACAAATGCTTCACGTTCGCTGTCCCTCGAGGACCGGATGTCTGTGGTGCGTTCTCGCACCACCTCAGGTAAGACTAAGAAGACGAAGATACCCGCAACGCCGAAGGCCAGAACCACTACGAGCCAGCGTAAACTAAATTTCCGTTCGCTAGAAAAAAGGGCCTTGGTTGGCCGACCGCGCGATAGGGGAGGCGGTGTCGGCGTTATTTTGAGAGGTGTTTCCGTTTCCATTGAATTCTCTAAATCAAACCATTGGTCCTCTGCCTAGCCAGCATCGGACTCTGGTTCTTCAGCGGCTTTTAGATCGCCGACTCCCATTTCTGTCCGATAGATCTTTCGCAAGATGCGTCGGAGCTCTTCGTATTGCTCATCTACGCTTCCCTGGAGGGCGATCGATTCGTTCTCTAGTTCGATCGTATGGGGCATGATTTCGGCTTCCGCCGACGTTCCCAGTTCGCGTAACACCTCGATATGCAGTTGAGCATCTGCCCTTTTCGCGATACCCGATTTGATCATCATGGCGCCCCCAATGATGCCCATGGTCCCGCCATATTGAGTGATCGTATTGTCGCTCGTTTGTGCCGCTACGCCGGCCACTATGCCCGCGGTCCCAGCGAGTAGTCTTGCGCGTGCTTTGTTGCGTTCTTCCCGATACGCGATGGCTTCGCTATAGGTGGCCCGACGCCAATTCTGGTAAGGGTTAAACATTTCATTGGCGAAGCTCGAAAAATACTCATCCAGAGTATCAATGAATAGGTACTCGCGTTCCCGAATCATGCGCACGCGCGACAACATCGGGTCGTCGGGCGCCGGTAAACGGCGTATTTGAAAGGCCCCCGAAGTTGTTTCGATCACGTAATCTTCGAAGGCGTCGGTCGCCAAGTCTCTTGCAAACCGCATTTCGGCCGTCGTCCGTATGGCCAGGATCTCATCGTCGGTCAAGGCCATCCTAAATCGAAGCAAGTCGTTTGCGATTTTATTGTATGTTGCTTGGTACGGGTCGATGTCGCGGGGCATCGACGCGTCGTACGCATATTTGCTTGCTAAGGTCTCGTAGACGTTGTCGAACCAGACCTGTCCACGTGCATCGGATGCGACCACGCGCAGGTTTAAGCGTTCACCATCGGAATGTAAAATGGTTGCAGACACTGTCACATCAACCGCATACGAAAGTCGCGGGACAACACGTACGGCGCCCCAGTTGCCAGTGGATTGAAGCAGGTTCTTGGCGATGTAGGCCATATAATTGGACTCGGCCCGACGAATTTCAGGCTGGATGTTGAGCTCGTTTTGTTCATCGAACGATTCGGGTACGTTCGGATCAAATACGCTGATGCCAACGTCGAGCAGTAGCTCTTCCGAGGGTGGGACACCGAGTGTTTTCGGTGGTGCCATGTCGACCGTTCTGACGGTTTGCGTGACGCAGCCGTACAACTGAAAGAGTCCGACGAGCAGTAGGATTCGCCATAGACGATAGTCGAGGACGGTTTTCAAAGACATCAGGAACCCGATTTATAACGCCTGTAATCGTCCCAGAGCGCTTGCCGGAGATCGGGATCGATTTCGGCCATCGCCGCTTCACGTAGTTGCCGGGCGACCACATCGTCGTCCTTGGCGTCAGGTATGTCGGTCGGTAACACCACAGCGACGGATCTAGGCATCGGTACGCCGCGTGTATCGGTTTGCCGGGGCGCAGCATCGGGCAGCGATCCTCCGCCCGAATTGGTACCACCTCCTGGCGTCGTTGGTTCAATACCTGAGGTCATAACCCTCTGACTTTGTCCGGCACGGTCATTCGATCGCGCCAGAACGATCTTTCGACCTTCAAGTATCTCGCCATCGAAAACGTCCAAGGCGCGTTCGAGTTCGTCGTCGCCGGATCGACCGGGATCGACTCCCTCATCGTCCGAAGAAGGACTACCCGGTTGATTTTCGGCCCCCGCAGTCGCGACCGATTGATCCCCTGCCGATCGGTCTCCATCGGGTTCTAGCGTTCCTGATTCCTCGGTTCCTTCCGTACCGGCATCGGTATCGGCAATTTCTTCGCCAGGTAGTTCTGTCGCGGTTTCCCAGCCATCGTCGTGTTCTCCCGACTGCGTTTCAGCGGGGTCTGTCGATGGCGGCGTCGGCGTCCCACCAGCGGTTGCGGGCTGATCGCCTTGATCGCTTGACGGGGCGCTTTCTTCGCCGGTCGTCGAATCCGGCATCGAGGTGGGGGAAGGAATCGATTGTTGGGACGTCGACGGTATCGACGGAGTCGATGGTAAAGATTGCCTTGATGGCGAGGGCATCGATGGCATTGAAGGCTGCGATCGCTGCGAAGGCGATGGCATCGATGGGCTCGATGACGACGGTGACTGGGTCGAAGGACTTGGTGGACTGCTCTGTGATGGTGACTGTGGGGTCGAAGGACGACTGGGTGTCGACTGTGACGTACAACCGGAACTTAGCGCAAGTGCCGCCAGAGCGACGCTCAAGAAAAGACTTCGCATGCACCTACGATCCATGTGTTTCTCCTTCATTAGATAACGACATCGTCATCGAAGTGAATCCTGGGTGAACGTACTCGCATCAGGATCGCTTGGGTAGTTTTGTCGTCACAATGCATACGACGTTCATCCACTCTTCCGTCGTTCTGGAGCCTATCGATCGGGTTCGCCGCTGGCTCCACGAGACCTCGGTCTCGGGTAGTAGGTGAAGGTGTGTGAGAGTCGGACATCGGGCGTGGCAATGGGTTGTCCGTCCACGAAAGCGGGTCGATAACGCGCTTTACGGGCTTGTTTACGAACCAGAAAATCGCTTCCCGAAGGTTCCGCACGTTCGGTGACCAAATCGAGGACCGAGCCGCGTTCGTTGACCGTGAAAGACAGCTCAACAACCCCCTTGGTTGCTCGAACTTGCGTTGCACTCGACGGAGTTTTCGGACCTTGTGGAAGCGATAAATAAATAGGTTTTGGGTATTGCAGTTCCCGAGCGATAAAGTCACTCGAGAAACCGCCGTCAAAAGACAACCACACGTCTTCGTAGAGGATTTGTGCACGCTTATTTTGTTGGAAGAGGAGATACCAGTCGGCGAGGTCGAGCTTTGCCAGTGCAACCTCTTCAATATTTGCGTCGCCTTGTGCCAGTAACATTTTTACGATTTCGATTAAGGCGGTTTCGCCTTCGCGAAAGTTATTTATGCGTGTGGGCGGTAGTCGACTTAGATTGGTCGTTGAGCCTTTGCGCCTGCTCGCGACAAGGTCTTCAATGTTGGGAATCTCTGCGGGCGCGAATTTTTCCAACCTATATGTATTCGCAACGCCTCGTAAAGCTTGGATAAGGAGGGGATGCCCCACGCCGTAATGGGTCTTCGCAAGAACACGAGCCCTCTGGTAGAACGTCCTTGCCATAAAGATGTTGTAGGTTTTTACATACCAATCGGCGAGAACGAAAGTACCTGGGATAAGCGCGATTTCATCTGCTTGCTGATCAAAATTTCGTTCGAGTATATGGTAGGCGTATTCGTGCCGATCATTTGCAGTCGCAATATCACCTTTGGCGTAATGTGTGTTTGCTTCTCGATAGACCACGGCCACTTGTCTGGGATCGTGAAGTCCGGCATTAACGCGGGTTACGTGGAGGGCACGATCATAGGCGTTGAGCGCGTTGTCGTAATCACCGTATCCGGCCAGTCCGTCACCGAGGACTACTAGCGGTTCGACCAGTGCAATGTCGTATCGTCCGAGGATGATCTCGGTTCGGCTGATCTCTCTTTCGGCCAGACGGATCGCCGCTTCGTATTCACCTGTCTCGATTTGGTCTTTCGCTATCTCCAGCGTCTCGTTGGTTTCATTTACGTCGTGCGTCGACGACGAATCAACCGTCTGCATCGCGGATTCCGTGACAACGGAGTCGCTAGCGATTGCGCCGATCGAGTGCATTAGGAAGGAGGAAAAAATACATAACCACCAGAATTTATTTTGTAGCAGGACGTTCTGCGGCCATTGAAAAACGGCGAACTTTGGCACGTTTGTGACCGATGTCGAACCTCTATTCATGGATATCTCACATCCGATTCCACGTTCTCCGTGGTGTGCCTGGTCTTTGTGTACAGATTCTATGGCGTGTCCGATATGGCGGATTCAGCTAAGATCGTCCATCGTGACGGATATTGATTACGAAATCGACACGCGCGGGTTGCTGTGTCCCGAGCCATTGATGTTGGTGAGGAATAGAATTCGCGAAATGGCCTCGGGCCAAACCATACGCATCGAGGCCACGGACCCCTCGACAAAACGGGACTTCACGAATTTTTGCCGTTTTATGGGTCACCAATTAGTCAAGTGTTCGGAAAATGGGGATATTTTCGAGTACGTCATTGAGAAAGGGTGACGACTCAACAAAATGACCCCATCACACTACTTTGCCTACGGTAGCAATATGGATCCTGCTCGAGTCGTCGACCGGAGGATTCGTTTTACTCAGATTTCGTCTGCGGTTCTTGCTGGGTATGTCTTGCGTTTCAACAAACGTTCACGTGACCAAAAGGGTGCGGGACACGCAAATATTGTTGTAGAGCTTGGTAGTTGCGTCGAGGGCGTCCTCTATCAACTTGAAAGCCCAAATGAAATTGAGAAAATGGACGTGTTCGAACACGTACCTACGAATTACACCAGGGAAGTCGTGAGCGTCGAAACCCAGACCGATAAGCTCCTTGTCTGGACTTACTTAGCGAATCCGGAGGTCGTATTGTCGGGATTAAAACCTCCCTGTTGGTACCTTGCGCATCTTCTGAGCGGACGCGCTTATTTGAGCGATAGTTATGTTGAGATGTTGGAGTCCGTCGAATGCGTAGCCTGAGTCATTCTGAAGTTGCTGCGGTGTTTAATTGCACGTTTTCGGATCGCAGTGTCGTGATGCACGGTGGATATCGCGAACCGATGTACATCCCCGGTATGGACGTCGCAGAAATACGCTATACGCTCGACCACATGGCGAGTGCCCTGCACGAAGCTGCCCATTGGTGCATCGCTGGTCGGCGTCGCCGACGATATACAGATTACGGCTATTTCTATGAGCCACCCCCGCGTTCGGGGATGAATCGAACGCGATTCGAAGATGTCGAAATTGAGGCGCAGTCGGTGGAAGTCCTGCTCGCCGAGGCTGCTGGCAGTCAATTTCAACCGAGCGCAGACGACGCCGATGTTCCCTTGTTCTTATTGGAAGCATTCGGCAGTCGGATTCTCGAACGTGCTCGCGAACGACGTCAGGTAGGCTTGCCCCAGCGAGCTGACAAATTCCGAGCAGCTCTTTGTTTAGAACGGAACCGAACCCGGATGTTAATGTCGGGTGGCTGAGACCTGCGACTGCATTGTCATCGGCGCGGGTGCTGTCGGTCTTGCGGTTGCTAGAGCGCTGGCGCGCGCCGGGCGAGAGGTGCTGGTACTAGAACGCCAAGACGCGTTTGGGACAGAAATCTCGAGCCGAAACTCCGAAGTAATTCATGCCGGAATTTACTACCCCACCGGATCGCTGAAAGCTCAAATGTGCGTTCGTGGGAAAGAACTCCTATACAAATACTGTGAGAACTACCGGGTTCCTCATGAACGAATCGGCAAGATAATCGTTGCGACGTCGACTCAGCAATTCGACACATTACGTGACTATCAGCGACAGGCGAGGGAGAACGGTGTCGGCGAGCTCCCGTGGCTGTCGCAACGCGACGTGGAAAAGTTGGAGCCCTCGGTTGCATGTCGAGCTGCAGTTCTTTCGCCTAGTACTGGCATCATCGACAGCCATTCATTCATGTTAAGTTTGCTCGGCGATCTGGAAGCGCATGACGGCGTCGTTTCCTACCTCACGGAAGTTTCAGCAATCACCACGAACCCAGGTGTGCGGGTCACGTGCAATGGATTTGAATTAGCCCCGCGGGTGTTGGTCAATTCAACCGGACTCGATGCGCCGGCACTTTCACCTGTCACGAGGCCAGAGGATCGCGGTTATTTTGCGAAGGGCCACTATTATGTGCTTTCGGGGATGTCGCCTTTTAATCGACTGGTATACCCGGTAGCAGACGCTGGCGGTCTAGGTGTGCATGTGACACTTGATCTTGCGCATCAGACCCGGTTTGGCCCCGATGTGGTGTGGACGGATGGTCCGGACTATACCTTTGAAACGTCAAATCTAGAGCGCTTTGTCGATGCGATCCGCCGTTACTATCCGGATCTTGATGCGAGTAGATTGCATCCGGGATACACGGGCATCCGACCGAAACTAGGCCCAGCAGATGCTCCAACATCCGATTTCGTAATCAACGGTCCCGAGCGAACGGGCGTTTCCGGATACGTCGATTTACTCGGAATCGAGTCACCCGGATTGACCGCTTCTCTAGCCATTGCGGAACGGGTGGTTGAGCTGGTTACTTAATAAGGGAAATACGGTGATACGGCTCAACGAATGACATATGCAACGGAAGCGACGCAAGTTTGTCTGGCGAGACTCGAAATTGCGGAAGGCCCAAAGCGCCTCCTACACGGTCGGGGTGGCCGTTATGCGGGGCATCACCATGTCGTAGTTGATTGGTATCCCCCGTACGTTTTGATCGGGTCATTCGACGGAGGTGAATATTCTGATCTCGTAGGGGCACTCGCAGCGCGATCGGAAGTCGAAGGCGTACTTCTCCAAATGCGTCGTGGTCGAGAAACGTCAGCGAAGAGCGTGATGGGTCGCGTCCCAGAAGAGTTTCTGGTCGAGGAACGGAGTTTAGCTTTTCGGATACGTCCTTACCGTTCGCAGAATGTAGGCCTGTTTTTAGACATGGCGCCCATACGCGATTGGGTTCGCGAACGCGCGCTTAATAAAAAAATCTTAAATCTTTTTGCGTATACCTGCGCGTTTTCGGTGTACGCCATAGCGGGTGGTGCCGAGGTCGTATATAACAACGACATGAGTCGGGCGGCGCTTGATTGGGGTCGGGACAATCATCGGATTAATCGACACGACTTGGGCCGAGTCAAAATGCTTCCGCACAACGTTTTTCGTTCTTGGGGCAAACTTAGCAAGCTCGGTCCGTACGATATGGTGATTTGCGATCCGCCGACCTTACAGCGAGGCAGCTTCGTTGCCGAAACAGACTACGGGCGGGTAATTAAACGCCTAACGAGTTTAGTTAAACCTGGAGGCGACGTGCTGGTCTGTCTTAATTCCCCATTCCTCGGCCGACAATTTATCGAGGACCACATGACTCGGTGGGGCAAGAGACTCACGTTGCAAGGTTGGTTGCCGACGTCAACGGATTTCAACGAAGCAAATATCGAGGCCGGGTTAAAAGTAGGACACTATCGGAATGGGCTCGCCGCTATAAGGTAAAGGCATGAAATTGCCATGGGACTGAAGCTGATGGGCGCGTCTACGTTTGCCGGTAACGTTGAAGAAAATGCCCGATACGATCGATCGCACTGGCGAGCTCGTCAGTGCCTGGCAGAAAAACGATTCGGAAGTGATCGGGGTCCGGATAACTAAAACCGCTGCCTTGCACCACGAGAATTTTTTCTTGCCGCAGTAAGTCGAGTACGAATTTTTCGTCATCGGAGATATTGAAGCGTTTCGTATCTATGCGAGGAAATAGATAAAAGGCGCCCTTGGGTTTGCTGCATTCGAGCCCTTCGATCGCATTTATACGCTCGTAAGCCACATTTCGCTGTTCGAAGAGAGCACCACCAGGTCGGAGGTAATCGTCAATACTTTGGCGACCCCCGAGGGCGGTTTGAATGGCATGTTGCGCCGGCACGTTCGCACATAGTCTCATCGAAGCGAGAATATTCAAGCCCTCCAGGTAGTCTTGAGCTCGATGTTTGGGACCGCTAATGACCATCCATCCCATCCGAAAGCCAGCGACGCGATAAGCTTTCGATAGCCCGTTGAATGTTAACGTAAGCACGTCTTGAGAAAGTGATCCGAGGGGTATGTGCTCAGCATCGTCGTACACGATCTTTGAATAGATCTCGTCTGAAAATAACACGAGGTCTTTCTGTCTCGCCCAACCCAGAACGTCGGTTAGTGCCTGGCGCTCGTACACGGCACCGGTGGGGTTGTTTGGATTAATAATTACGATTCCACGGGTCCTACGACTCGTTTTCTTGCGGATGTCATTGATGTCGGGTTGCCAATCTGAGCCTTCGTCGCATCGATAATGGACTGGAGTGCCGCCGCTTAGACGAACGGCGGCGGACCACAGCGGATAATCTGGTGAGGGAATGAGAATTTCGTCGCCGTCGTCTAACAGCCCCTGCATGGCCATGACGATGAGTTCGCTGACCCCATTACCGAGAAAAATGTCATCGACGTCTACGTCCGCGACTCCCATCTTTTGACATTCCTGCATTACGGCTTTACGTGCGGAGTAGAGACCTCTTGAGTTCTCGTATCCCTGGGAGTTCGGGAGATTGTGGATAACGTCGCGCAATATTTCTTCGGGAGCATGGAACCCGAAGGGTGCGGGATTGCCAATATTCAATTTGAGAATCCGATGACCCTCCTCCTCGAGTCGCTCGGCTTCGCGCATCACGGGTCCGCGAATCTCGTAACAAACGTCACTGAGTTTCGAGGATTTAACGATTGGTTTTTGTCCAGTCGGCGTCAGTTCGACCATTTTTCTAGGTTGGTGTTCGCTGCTTTGCATACGACGTACGGGTCCGTAAAATCTAAAGACAGAAAGACCGGTCATGTTAGCAGGAGGCCTTAATATGGGTAAGGTTGTTAAATCGGACGAAGAATGGCGTACCGATTTGTCGCCTCAAGAGTTTGAAATCACGCGGCGTGCGGCGACAGAACAAGCGTTTACGGGTGAGTACTGTGAAACCAAAACGCCAGGCACGTACCTATGTCGATGTTGTGGTGAACCCTTGTTTGATTCAAAAACTAAATATGACTCGGGAAGCGGTTGGCCTAGCTTCTACGAACCAATTAGCAGCGAAGTGGTTGATACCCAAGAAGATCGAACGATGTTTATGTTACGGACTGAAGTTCTTTGTTCCCACTGCGATGCTCATCTCGGTCACGTGTTCCCTGATGGTCCAGCGCCCACGGGGCTCCGTTTCTGCTTGAATTCGGCGTCGCTTAAACTTGATGAGACAGAAGAATCGGAATAGTTACTTTCGGTCGGAAGCGATGTCGAAACTGGCTACCGATTCAAAAACCAGCTGCCATTCCTTCTTTTCTATGATCCGACGCGGCACAGTATCCGTCTTTCAGGCGGCAGATAAGCTGCGCGCCTCCGAATAGCCCTTCGTCTGTCACCAACACGGCATCGTGGCCCCGCTCCTCGAGCGCCTTGATGGTCGTTGGCGGCGTACCTGTTTCAAGGGCCACACGGTAATCTGGACTGACGTGCCAACGGGGCGCGTCGGATGCGGCTTGTGGGTTTTCGCCGTGATCGAAAACACGCGTAACCATTTGGACGTGACCCTGGTGTTGCATGTGGCCACCCATCACGCCAAATGCCATCGCAGGACTACCGTCAGATCGCGACACGAACCCGGGAATAATTGTGTGGAATGGGCGTTTACTGCCGGCCACTACGTTTGGGTGACCCGGTGTAAGCACAAATCCGCTGCCTCTGTTTTGCATCGAAATTCCTGTGCTATCAATCACGATTCCTGAGCCAAAACCGCGGTAATTAGACTGAATCATCGAGACCATGGCACCGTCCGCGTCGGCCGTCGTCAAGTAGACGGTATCTTCAGAGACCGGCAACGCCACAGGTGGATACCTAGATGCGGCGTTATTGGATATCGATTTCGCGGCACGGGCGATCGAACCGGGCTCGAGCAGCTCGTTCGGCGGTGTCGTCATGGCTTCCGGATCAGCGAAGTGATCGAACGCAGCTCTGATAGCGATTTTCATTGCCTCGACCTGATAATGGATCCAGTTGACTGATCCGGGCTCGATCGAATGCACGTCAAGATGTTCGAGAATGGAAAGAGCGATCTGGGCTGCGAGTCCTTGCCCGTTCGGCGGGATTTCGTGAAGGACGACGTCTCGGTATGGTTGTGCGATAGGGTCGGTCCAGAGCACGCTGTGATTGGCGAGATCATCGAGGGTCATCGCGCCACCCTCTCGTTGGCTTTGACCAACAATCGCGTCGGCGAGTCGTCCGCGGTACAACGATTCCCCTTCGGTATACGCAATGTCGGTAAGCGTCTCGGCAAGATCGGGCCGTTTAAAGATTTCGCTCGGATTCGGTGACCTACCCTGGGGGGCAAAGTGCTCTTGAAAACCGTTGAAGTGAGCGAACAAATCGACCGACCACGACCAAATAGAAGCGGTCTTGGTGCCGACCTGGAATCCGTCGCGAGCGTACCGAATGGCAGGTTCAAAGAGGTCGGCAAAGGGTAGTTTCCCGAATTTTTGCGATAACGCGATCCATGTGCTGACGGCACCTGGCACCGTGACCGAGTCCCATCCTTGGGTAGGCATGTTGGGGCCCTTAAAACGATTGGGTGTCCATGCAGCGGGCGATTTGCCCGAACCATTGATTCCGGTCAGGCCGTGCCCGTCCCAGACGATGGCGAAAGCGTCGCTTCCCACCCCATTCATTGCCGGTTCGACGACGGTGAGAGTGATCGCTGTTGCGATTGCCGCGTCGATCGCGTTGCCTCCACGCTGCAGCATGTCAATGCCGGCTTGGGTTGCGAGCGGTTGAGATGTTGCAACGGCGTTCCGTGCAAACACCGGTGCCCTTCTGGAAACATACGGTAAAGACCAGTTAAACATCGTCTGACGATACGCCGCGGTATTTGATTTTGCAGCCCATCGTGGAGTGCCGAAGGACCGTCACCGGTGGCGGTTACTTGATCGGAGCAGATTTGCCGGCGCGTATTGATCCGTTAAGACGCGGGCGTCGCGATCCCAGTCGATGTTCCGAGACATGCGATCAGGGTAATTGTGGATCGGAATCCGGTACGCTCGAAGACGATCGCGCCAGCCGGTTGCGCGTGCCTTCAATAAATCGAGCGTCGGTAAGCCAGCCATCGATACCAAAATGATCCGATTGCTACTCGGGTATTGTTTGAAATTGAAATAGTCTCCAAAAACGGATGCGTACGTGACCGACTCGTGATCGTAGAGACGGCTCTGGGAGAATGTGTTGGCGACCAACGTCCCTTTGTTGCCGAGTAAGGTGCGGGTTTCTTGCAGGTATTCTCGGGTCATCAAGTGTTCCGGGATATAGTCGCCGTTGAATGCGTCAAGAATGACGAGGTCGTATTGATCGTGGCGCATGACGGCTCGCTTGGTAAAGATGCGTCCGTCCGTCTCGAAAACTTTTATGTGTTCGCCGCTTTGGAAACCAAAATATTCTTCGGCAACCCGCACGACGACGCCGTCAATTTCGACTACATCAATGAGTGCCTCTGGAAAAAGATCGTTCAGTGCTAGCGGCAAGGTCCCACCGCCGAGGCCAATTATCAGAATTTTTTGGGGATCGGGAGCGAGCAGAATACCTGCCATCATCATCTGGGTATAGGTAAATACCATCCGTTGCGGATGCTTTAGATCGACGCAACTTTGACTACGTTGATCGCGCCGGACCGAGAATTGAAGACATCGGCGAGAACCCGTGTCGTCGACTAAAATCGTCTGATACAACGACTGTTCGCGATGAATAATTCGTCCGTGAAGGGGACTAGTGATGAACAACGCAGTAAGCGTAAGAACCATTGTAGCGGAGTGTTTCATCGATTTCGTGCCGCCATCCATGAAACGAAGCCGAGTAGGAGTAGCGTTCCAGAGAGCAGGAAAATGATGGTGTCCATCTGAAACCAGAGTACGAAATAGAAGCTGGTCGCGAGGGTTCCGAGGGCACTACCGATGGTTGATACGAAATACAGGGTACCTGCAGTATTTCCAGCCCGATCAACGTTAACGACCAATAATCGAACAGCGTAGGGCGAGATCAAACCGAGAATGAAGGTGGGCAACGCAAAAAGAACGAGAGCCGCAACAAGCGAACCCCAGCGAGGATCCGTGAGGGTCTCGAAAACTCTTTCCATCACCGGCTCGGTGATCATTGCGAGCGGGTAAAGTGTCGCGGCAGACGTAAAAAAAATGAGTGAAAAACGCTTCAGTGATGGGTTGAACAGCGATAACCAACCCCCTGTTAGGTAGCCGACCGAAAGCGCGAGCATGAACACCGTAATTACGCTACCCCAGACGTAAATGCTGCTGCCAAAGTATGGGGCTAATAATCGGCCGCCGAGCAATTCGAGCGACATGATGACAAAGCCACTGGTAAACGCGAGGGCGCTGACCAATACGTTCTTCATCGTGGCAAACTCACCGAGCCGTTTCGTAGCCGATCGGTTGAGAACTGCAACAGTCGCGGGATCGTGTATTGGGTATTCGTAGTGGTCATGGGGTTGGATGGTGCTTTGGCGCTGGACTGCATGAGCCGCCAATTATGCTTGAGAATCCTTGTTCAATGGGCTGGTTGGAACGCTTTGCTTTTTGTTAGCGTAGCGTTCGTGTCGGCGTTTGATCAACGTTGGGTGCGTTGAAACGTCTGAGGAGCAACGATGGAACTTGGAGTCACGTTACGCAATATGGGTGCGCAGTCAGAAGCGTCAGTCATTTTGAGATGCGCGCAGCTAGCGGAGGGCGCAGGTCTCGACTCGCTTTGGATTACAGATCACATAGCCATCCCACCAGATGATGCCGAGGGTTCAGGTGGGCGTTACGTTGAACCCTTAATTACCCTGGCTTGGATTGCAGGTGCGACCGAACGCATACGTCTCGGCACGGGCGTCCTGATCCTTCCGTACCGAGGCGCTTTGATGACGGCTAAACAAGTCGCAAGTCTACAGGAGCTATCCGGAGGTCGGGTTCTCCTAGGAGTGGGGATTGGTTGGATGGATGCCGAATTTCGTGCCCTTGGATTGGATCGACAGCGGCGGGGAAGCATATCCGATCGGACGCTGCAAATTTTCAACTCATGTTTCGACAGCGACGAGGTAGAACTTAACGGGCAACGATTCCTATTCAAGCCGAGGCCAAATAAGCCGCCCGTGTTAGTTGGTGGCCGTGCTCCTCACGCCCTTCAACGTGCGGCGCTCTTTGGCGACGGTTGGATTCCAATGGGGCTTGAACCCGAGAGTGTCCCCGAGTTGCGTGGCCAATATCTTGAATATTGCGAACGTGCCGGTCGTGCCGCGGGTTCTATTACGATCATGGGCGGGCTGCCACTCGCGGACGTTTCTCGATCGCGGGAACGCCTCGACGCATACCGTGAAGTCGGAATTGAACGTTTCGTCTGCGGTATTCGCTATCAAACCGTTGACGACTACGAACAGCAGATTGCTATGTTGCACAATCTCATAACGTAGCCGCACGCAGATTTCGGCTCGAAGTATCGCTTGGCTTTTGGTTCCTACACGGCATCAACGGCCACGTTGTCGAGTTTAGCGGCCTTTCCAGTTGGGCGGACGTTTTTCTGAAAAGGCCTTCGGGCCTTCGACAAAATCTTCGCCGGTCGACATCGCTTTGACAGAGTCGTATGGAATTTCCATCGATTCTTGCAACGATCCTATGGACAGGCTTCGATAGACGACGTCTTTGCTTGCCCGAATCGATAACGGCGCACATTCGAGGATTTGGCCCGCCCACCGATGCGCGGCGTCCATTAATTCATCGTGAGGCACGACCTCGTTTACAAAACCCAACTCGTAACCTTCCTGCGCTGGTACGTGGCGACCAGTGAGGATCATTCCAAGAGCTCGTTTGGATCCGATTTGACGGGGCAATCGTTGCAACCCACCGGCGAGTGCTGCGAGCCCCACCTTGGGTTCTGGAAGTGCGAATATCGCGTTCTCCGATGCGATGATGAGATCGCACGAAAGCGCGATTTCAAAGCCGCCACCCATGGCGACCCCGTTGACGGCTGCAATGACAGGCTTCGTCATATCGAATCGCGACGACAGCCCTCCAAATCCGCTCGGTGTTGGAACCCGTTGACCTCCCTCCGCTTGGTATCGAAGATCATTACCGGCACTAAAACCCCGCCCCTCCCCGGTGATGATGGCAACCCAGAGATCGTCGTTGTTCGCGAATTCGTCAAAAACTTCGCCAAGCTCCGCGTTCGCCGGCGGATGCAAGGCATTCAATCTTTCCGGTCGATTGAGTTTCACTGTCAGTACATGATCGGCTTTTTCGACATTACAAAATTCGGGCATGCTTCCCCCTAACATGTTGTGGTTCCAAACCCGTGAGCGTGAGGCGATTTCGACAGGCACGCTCCACAAAACTCAACGGACAAAGGAGTAGTTTCCCCATTGCGTCGGACGCGCGTCAAGCGAACTTGAGAACCTTTTTATGATTTCGAATGATTCTAAGGTGGAATCATCGACCTAATTGACGTCCGCGTGTCGGTCGATCACGACGCATCCGACGAGGTCCCCGAGCACATTCGCTGAGGTTCGAATAGTGTCGAGAGGACGTTCAACCATAAGTAGTATCAGTATCCCTTCCAAGGGTATTCCGACAGCAAGGAGCACCATTTGCATGCCGGCCATCGATCCTGACGGAATTCCGGGTGCGCCGATAGACGCGAGCATGGCGACAAGGAACACCGTGACGGTGGCAGAGGCATTTAGATCAAGTCCGAAGAGGTATGCGAGAAAAATAGCTGCAACGCCCTCAAAAAGCGCCGTTCCATCCATGTTGATGGTTGCACCAAGAGGCAGCACGAAACTTGCTGTGGTCGAGCTAACCCCGAGATCATTGGCGGCGTGAAAACTGACGGGAAGTGTCGCCGCACTCGATGAGCTCGATAGCGCAACGACGATAGGTCGAAAGGTCTTCTTCGCTAGAGTAGCTGGTTGTATGCCCCCGCCTAACCAGGCGATGGAGGGTAGGATGATGACCATGTGCAGCAGCGTGGTCCCGATCACGACACCAGAAAATGCCGCAAGCTGTCCTATTAACGCCAAATTTGCGTGAGTCGTCATTTGATAGACGATGCCGACGATACCGATTGGGACCACCCACACGGCCCAACTCGCCAATTTGTAGATTGCGTTTGTGATCTCATGGATCGATCGTTTCACTACGCTATCGCTGGGAAGGACCATCAGAAGTGACAATCCCAGGACAATACTGTTGGTCACGATCCCAAGGATATTGAGTTTCGCAAGAGCGGCAAAAGGATTAACGAACATTTGCGCTAATAGGTTACGAACCAAGGCACCGAACGTATTTTCAGACGTCGCAATTAAGGTGGCATGGGTGGACGCCGTCTCGATGGCGCTAAGTGGCGGCGCGTTCGTCCAGGGGTGGAATAGAAAAACGACGGTAAGGCCTAAGGTAATGGCGAACGCAGTGGTGATTACGTAATAGGCGACGGTCAGCGTTCCGATTCGGCGGAGTTGTTTTGCCGCATCCAAACGAACTATTCCTGACAACACCGAGAAAAAAACCAGCGGTGCGACAATCATTTTAAGGACGGATAAGAACAGTTCTTTGAATAACGCAGCACCTTCCAGTAGCCACGGGGTGCCCGGAAATGCCGTGGCTAAGACAAATCCGACTAACGCGGCCAAAACGACGGTGGGAAAAAGATACCTGTCCATCGACGAACTACCAGATGACTCAGCGTGCTAGTTTAACGCGTATGCCTGAAGGTGATGTTCAAGCAATGTGGTCGGTGGATCTTGAATCTACTTTGGAGTTTTGTAGAACAGCCTTGAGAATATTATGAACGATGGCCTATTTAAGATAAAATTATATAACATATTGATATACATAGTTAAAAAAGTAATTCGAGAGCGTAGTTTGGCGCGTTGCACGCGGTGTGGGTGGCCGAATATTTCGACTGTTTTAGGGCCAAATCGCTGACTTTCACCAAGAACTTTTCGATGTTTCGTCCTTTGTCCGTGAATATCGGTATGCGGTATGCGGGTTCCTCACATGGCCATCTCTCTCTCGTGACTTTCGTTGCGTTGGCGGGTCTTGCATTGTCCGTTTCGGTCCTTCTTTTCGTGCAGGGTGTGGTCGCTGGGTTCGAAAGGGAACTGACGAATCGGATCTTACGTGTCATCCCGCACGTGTCGGTCCGAGCGCGCGAATCGATCGCAACTTCGCCGGAGTTACTCCAGCTGATAGGTGGTATCCCTCATGTGGAAGGTTCCGCGGCCGTGATCGAAGGACAAGCCCTCCTTTCTTCGGGTCAAAAGGTTCGGGGTATAACGATTACTGGAATCGAGCCCGATCAGTATCGTCGGGTCTCACGGATAAACCAATACGTGCGAGGCGGCGACTTGATCGCTCTGAACCCAGGCCAATATGGAATCATTGTCGGGGACAATCTTGCCAAAGACTTGGGTTTGAAGATCGGTAGTTCCGCGACCGTAGTGGTTCCCGATGTTACCGTGACTCCACTTGGGGCGTTCCCGCGGCAAAAATCGTTTCGCGTTCAAGGGATATTGGATACCGGGTCGCAGCTTGATCAGCGCCACGTCTTTCTTCACCGACTCGATGCCGCGAAGTTGTATCGATTAAGCCGAGGCGTTCATTCGATCGAAGTGTGGCTTGATGATCCGTTACTAGCCCGCGAGGTGGGGCTTGAAATACTCGCGACGCTGAGCGACGAATTTGTTGTATCGACTTGGTTCCAAACCTACGGACCGCTCTACAGCGCGATTAGGGCTCAAAAAGGGATGATGCTTCTCCTTCTATCCTTGTTGGTTGCCGTCGCGTCCATCAATCTTGTTTCAACGCTGGTAATGATCGTGAGTGAGCGCCGTGGCGACATCGCCATCTTGCGGACGATGGGCAGCAACCGGTCCTTGATTATCGCAACGTTTGTGATCTTAGGGCTGGCAATTTCGGCGGTTGGGGTCGCTGCTGGAATTGGTCTCGGCTATTTTCTTGGAGTTTTGGCCGAGGCCGGCTTCCCGACGCTTGAGTCACTCCTTGGTGTCAAACTTATGGGTGAATACGTGGTTGACACGCTGCCGTTCGCATTAGCGTCGACGGACGTATGGCATGTCGCGGGTATTGCGGGATTGCTCACGTTGTTGGCAACTCTATATCCAGCGTGGCGGGCGAGCTCGTCGAGTCCCGCGGAAGCACTTCAGTATGAGTGATGTCTTGTCAGCTCGAAATCTTCGTAAACGATTCGTAGATGGCGAGCGGGAACTGCGTGTTCTCGATGGCATTGACTTAGATATTAGGAGGGGCGAGAGGGTCGCGGTGGTAGGTCGCTCTGGGACAGGCAAGAGCACGTTGCTGCACATACTTGCCGGCTTAGCCGATCCGGACGTCGGCGAAGTAAGGGTTGCCGGTCAAAGCATGACTTCTGCTTCAAGTGATGGTCGAGCCGCTATCCGCAATCAATACATGGGTTTCGTATATCAATTTCACCACCTACTGCCCGAGTTTTCCGCACTCGAAAACGTGGCGATGCCCTTGATTGTTTCGGGTCGTACGTCGCTCGAATCGGAGGAACGTGCGAAGAACCTATTGGACGCGGTTGATTTGACGGAGCGCGTCGGACATCGACCCCATCAACTCTCGGGTGGCGAACGGCAACGTGTCGCACTGGCGAGAGCGATGGCAACCGAGCCCGACATCCTGTTGGCCGACGAGCCCACGGGTAATCTTGATCGGGAAAATGCTTCCCGAGTGATGAAGCTGATAGCAGATATGAGTACCGCGACGGGCACAGCGTTTATCGTCGTGACACATGACGCGTCGATTGCGGACAAAATGAATCGCTCGTTCGTTTTGGAAGACGGCAGGCTAAATGCCTAACCAATTACTAATTAAGCGATTACCTTCCGTGTGGATTGCGCTTCGATATCTCTTCCGACGGGACAACGTCTATGCGGCTTTAATTAATTGGGTCTCGTTGGTGGGACTCGTACTCGGAGTATCGATTCTCACAGTGGTGACGAGTGTTATGAATGGATTCGACCAAGAAGTTAAGGGACGGCTTCTAGGTGTTGTACCGCACGCCTTTATCGAAAAGAGTGTCTTAACTGAAGAGGATAGTGAAGCCGTATTGGCAACGCCGGGTGTCATTGGCGTTGAACGTCTGTATCAGGGCGAAGCCATGCTATCCATGCCCGGAGTAGCCCAGGCGGTGAAGGTCTACGGAATTGATACGACGGACGGGGGTAATTTCATTGCAGACTCGATGGTGTCTGGTTCGCTTCCGCTGCTACGGGGTGCCGGTATTGCATTGGGAGAACCGCTTGTGCGTTTGATGGGACTAGCGCGGGGCGATCCGATTATCCTGGTTTTTCCGACATCAACGGGATCGGGGATCGTTCCAGTTGTACAACGGTTTCAGCTCGTTGCAACGTTCGCGGTCGGGGCGGATCCGGACTATCAGTTAGCAATTATTGATATTGCCCGAATCCAAGAATTGGGAATTACCGGTGCTGGGACATTGGGTTGGCGGGTGACGCTGGCCGACCCTCTCTCGATAGGTTCCTGGTCTTCACCCGTTGACGCTCCTCTACATACCTGGGCCGAACAGTTCGGTGAATTGTTTCGCGCGATCGAGATCGAGAAAGGGATCATGTTTGCGTTATTGGCAATGGTTGTCGGACTAGCCGCGTTCAATATGGTGTCCGGGCAGGCTCTGTTGGTAAACGATAAGCGAGGAGATATTGCTATCCTGAGCACTATGGGAGCCCGCCGGACAGTAATTGTCTCGGTATTTTTGGTTCAGGGACTAGTCATTTCATTGGTCGGAATCGCACTTGGACTCATTCTTGGCGTAACCATTGCGTCACATGCCGACGCTGTCGTGAAAGTGTTCGAATCGGCAATGGGCTCGAACATGATCGAAGGGACCTATTTTTCGTCCGTTCCCTCCGAAACAAAAGGCAAAGACGTTGTCGCTATCGCGCTGCTTTCGTTTGGTTTGTGTACGGCTGCGATAGTTCGTCCTACTTTATTGGCGGCCAGAGCGAATCCGGCACAGGAGTTGCATTCGCGCTAGAAGTATCAAAAAGCGATCTTGCTTTGGCGTCTTGCTAGGCGCTGTTTCCAGCGTCGAACGACGTGCAGTCTCCAGAGTATTCGGGAAACCAACATTCCCGATAATCCCGACACCCAGCCGCAGATCAAACAACCGACAAGCAACGGCCACCAGATCTGGCCGATCTGGTTGGAAAGCCACGCCCAAGAAAGTTCGACGGTCGTGATGGTCACTTGAGTATCCAGCAACCAGGCGCCCAGCTTATAGGCGAAGAAAAACATAGGTCCCATGGTTAACGGGTTGGTAACCCATGTGACGGCGACCGAAAGCGCGATGTTGCATCGGCCGATCAGCGCCATCGATGCGGCCGCGAGCATTTGTGTAGGGATCGGTAAAAATGCGCAAAAGAGGCCGATAAAAAAGGCGCCACCGACTGACCGACGGTGTAAATGCCAAAGCTCGGGTTCGAGTAAACGATGACCCCAAATCCGAAATAGCGTGTGCTCACGCATGGATTCTCGGGTTGGCAAATAACGTTTGATGAATGGGTATGGCACGAGACTCACATTATGCCTGCGGGGATTTCAAATAGTCGTTTGGCACCTGCGGGTTGGTGTACGCACGAGTCGACAAGGAACATTAAGGTCTTATTCGGCATCGACGATATTGATTTGGTCGTGTCGATTTTGTTGAGAGAACGTTGATGAGAGGCAACGTTGCGGGGGGATATTAGTATGAACCAGCCTGTACAGTCGCTCCCGATGCATGTAATAGGGATACGCGAGGTTTGATGTCGTAGCTATATAATTTTGATGCGAATGATAAATGACGCTCGATCAACTTCGCGCGATGAATGGCGGATGCACGAGGTTACTGCATGTTAAATAAGTGTCTATTTCCAGTGGCCGGATACGGCACTCGGTTTTTACCGGCCACTAAATCGATGCCAAAAGAAATGTTACCGATACTTGATAAACCGCTTATTCAGTACGGAGTTGAGGAAGCTTCAGCAGCGGGTCTACGTGACATTGGATTCGTGACCGGTCGAGGGAAGCGCGCCATCGAGGATCACTTTGACGTTAGTTATGAATTAGAAGATCAGGTGAAGGGGACCGCAAAGGAAAAAGCCCTATTAGGCATCCGTGATCTGATCAATGAATGTACTTTTTCCTACACTCGTCAAGTACAAATGCAGGGATTGGGACACGCAATTCTTTGCGGTCGTTCGATTATGGGAGACGAGCCTTTCGCTGTCGTGTTGGCCGATGACCTTTGTTTCGGCGAGGGAGGCGGCGTACTCGCTCAAATGCTTGAGATTTTTGCACAGCACCGGACCAGCGTTGTCGCTATTGAAGAAGTACCCGCTGAGATTACTCATCAATATGGCGTGATCGCGGGGGACGAAGTGTCAAAAGATTTATACAGTGTGTCGAACATGATCGAAAAACCCGAGCCAGGTACGGCACCTTCCAATTTAGCGATCATTGGCCGATACATTCTTACGCCGGACATATTTGAAATATTGGGGCAGACCCCACCGGATAAGAGAGGCGAGATCCAGATTACGGATGCGCTCGTCGAACAAGCGAAACAGGGAGGAGTGCTTGCTTACCGATTTAAAGGCAAACGTTTTGATTGTGGCTCTTTGGCGGGGTATGTACAGGCAACGAATTTTTGTTATGAAAAGCTCCTTTCGAAAGGGGAGAAATAGAACGACTTGAAAAAGGAACGATCTCATGGCGTGAGGTGCTGGATAATTCCGCAAGTAGTTAGCGGTCGTATAAAGATCGCGATTTTGGGGATCTCGGTTTTGGTCGGGCAGTACCTACAGACGAGACGCACCGGGTGAAGTCGGAGATGAGTGCTTCGGGGTCTCCGAGCACGGGCGACTGGGCTCTTTATCGCCGACTGCTGCGGTATCTAAAGGGGCAGTGGCTTCTCTTTTTCGTGGCCGTCATTGGTTTTTTGCTCGCTGCTGGTGCCGAGGCTTATTTTGCGCAAGTACTGGGGCAGGTCGTCGACTCTTTTGACACGGATTCCGACCTTCGCATTTGGTACTTCCCTTCGCTGATCGTACTAGCGGCGCTCGTACGAGCTTTTGGGTCGATCACCGGGGAACTCCTCCTCTCGCGCATTTCATTTCGCGTAGTCCATATTCTTCGGTGTGAACTTTTCGATCGCTTGCTGGTGGTGCCTAGCGAATTTTTCGAAGCAAGTGCGCACGGACAGATCGTCTCTCGATTGACGTTCACGACTGCTCAGCTACGGGATACTGCGACGGACGCGCTGAAGATCATCTTCCAAGACGGTGGAAAATTAGTTGTATTGCTTGCGTTTATGTTCTGGCACAACCGGCTGCTGACGGCAATTTTCCTGTTAGTTACCCCATTGGTCGGCGGAGTCGTCCGATTCGCATCCAAGCGTTTTCGACGTATAAGCGAACGTATTCAGAGTTCCATGGGCGATGTGACGCACGTCGCCTCGGAGGCAGTCACCGGTTACCGTGTCATGCGTGCTTTTGGCGGGGAGAAATACGAACGAGGTCGATTCTTGTTGGCCAGCGATCGCAACCGTCGGCAAAACTTGAAAATGGTCGCGACCAAGGCGTCCAGCGCGCAACTTATTCAGGTGTTTGTGGCCGTCTCGATTGGCGGCTTGATTGGATTAGTGTTCCAGCCGGACATCGTTGGAGCTATGACGAGAGGCGAGCTAATTACGTATATTGGTTTGGCTGGTTTGCTCGCAAGTCCTATCAAGCGACTGTCTGACGTCAATGCACGATTGCAACGTGGTCTTGCAGCGGCGAGCGACGTTTTTTCGCAGATTGATGAAGACGCCGAGCGAAATGAGGGAACTCATGAGGGCGATCGTGTTAGCGGTAAAGTTGAGTTTCGAAACGTTTCATTTCGTTATTCGGCCGGCGAATACGATGCGCTTTCGGATATCGACTTCACTATTCAACCTGGCCAAACAATCGCTTTGGTCGGACGGTCTGGCGGTGGGAAGTCGACCTTGGTGAGCTTAATCGCGCGGTTTTACGAGCCAACCGACGGAGAGATATCCCTAGATGGTGTTCCGATCACCCAGTACAAATTAGACAATCTTCGTCAACAGATCGCGCTGGTTAGCCAGGAGGTCGTGCTATTCAACGACACGTTGCGGGCAAACGTAGCCTATGGATCACTTGGCGATGCGTCCGACGACGACATTTTCGAGGCGCTTGGTCGTGCCAACGCGGAAGAATTTGTCCGGGCGTTACCCAACGGGTTGGATACCGAACTAGGCGATAACGGGGTTCTGCTTTCTGGGGGACAGCGCCAGCGAATAGCGATTGCGCGTGCATTCCTAAAAAACGCACCACTATTGATTCTCGATGAAGCGACTTCAGACTTAGACACTGAGTCCGAGCGCCTCATTCAGAATGCGCTCAACGAGGTCATGCGTAATCGAACCACCGTTGTTATTGCACATCGCTTATCGACGATCGAAAAAGCCGACGTTATATATGTGCTGGATGGAGGCGCGATTGTTCAACAAGGAAGCCACGACGAGCTAGTGGGGCAAGACGGGCTCTACAGCCTGTTGTATCGATCGCAGTTCGAAGACGATGATGGTGTAACTAACAAGATTACTCAAGGATCCACGCCGATCGAGGTCGACCTGGGTAGTCACGAAGCCCGCGGCAGCATATTGGTCCGGGCATGGTACAACAACAGTTTTTGGCCTCGGGTACTTCAGCCCTTCGCGGCACTGTTTGGGTGGATTGTGCGCCAACGGCGGAGTCGGTACGTTACAGGGTGGTCTTCTTCGTGGCGTGCCCCTGTACCTGTCGTGGTCGTCGGCAATATCAATGTCGGTGGTACTGGCAAGACTCCACTCGTCATTTGGTTGTCGAAGTGGCTGATGGCAGGGGGAAAACGTGTAGGAATAGTCAGCCGTGGTTATGGCGGTAAGGCTAGATTCCCGCTTCGGGTTAATAACGATTCGAGTGCGGAGGATGCGGGGGATGAAGCGCCAATGTTGGCCGCGCGTACCGGTTGCCCCGTAGTTGTTGATCCGGACCGCGTTCGCGCCGTCAAGAACTTGTTGTCGGTGAACCAGATTGACGTCGTTATATCGGACGACGGCTTACAACATTATGCGCTGGAACGAGACATCGAAATTGTCGTGGTGGACGGAAATCGCGGGCTGGGTAATGGCCGGCTTCTACCGGCAGGACCGCTACGTGAACCAGCATCAAGGTTAACGGAAGTGGACTGGGTTGTGGCTAATGGCCAGGCTACTGGCCTCGTTGAAGGTGAGTCGGTGATGAAGGCGGTTGCGACTGCGTTCGTTAATTTGCGAAGTCACGAACGAGTCTTGCCTCAGAAATTTGCAGAAAGGATTCATGGCCCTTTATACGCGATCGCAGGCGTCGGAAATCCGGCTAGATTTGCGCACTCGTTGGTCGGATTAGGACTCGATCCCGTAGTGCGAGCGTTCCCCGATCATCATTCATTTAGTGTCGAAGATCTCTCGGTCCCGGCTCACGCGACGGTTGTTGTTACGGAAAAAGACGCCGGTAAAGTCCGAGTGATGGATCAGTTGCCCAACGAAGTCTGGTATCTGGAGATCGACGTATTGTTGAACGACGAGGACGAACGCCGAATTGCTAAAGTGTTTGAGCGACATGGCATATCAATAGAGACCGTCTCGTGAGTGAGTTTAGAGTAGTGATTCCTGCCAGATATGGTTCAACGCGGCTACCCGGAAAACCTTTAATCGATCTGGCGGGGAAGCCCATGATCGTGAGGGTTGTGGAACAGGTGACACAATCCGATGCTATCGACATCGTCGTGGCAACAGATGACGAGCGTGTCGAACAGGTCGTGAAAACAACGGCTGCAAGGGCCGTCATGACCGATGCCAATCATGTGTCGGGATCTGATCGCGTAATGGAAGTTGCGCGGTGCAATAACTGGGGAAGTAACGAGCTCGTCGTTAATGTTCAAGGCGATGAGCCCCTCATTCCGCCGACGGTGATTAATCAGGTTGCTAGTCTTTTGGCCGACGGTCGACACGATGTAGCGACACTGTATGCAACGATTAACGAGCGAACTGATGTGTTTGATCCAAATGTCGTTAAATTAGCAACGACAACAGAGGGTTCAGCGTTGTATTTTTCTCGCGCGCCCATGCCATGGTTGCGAGGCAACTTCGACAAAGGCGAGCAGGGTGTCATAGGCGACGGGTGGAAACGGCACATCGGGATATACGCGTATCGTTTGTCCGCATTGGAAGCTTTCGTTGCTTTGCCGCCGGGTAGATTGGAATCCGTTGAGTCGCTGGAGCAACTCCGATTCTTAGAGAATGGTTATTCGATTGCAGTGAGCGAAGCAGTCCATGAGGTCCCTCAAGGCGTTGATACCCAGGTCGACGCTGACCGAGTGATTGCGAGACTGCGCGAAGCGTCGTGATGTTTTCGCGGTGGCAACGACACCACGAACCGTCACTTGGGTTGCATTCGGATGCCCGCATCTAGCCGGATCGTTTCTCCGTTGAGATAGGGATTTTCGACAATTTGTTTCGCGAGTAACGCATATTCTGGCGCGTCACCCAGTCGTTTTGGAAACTGGACCATCTCTATCAACGGCATGCGGACCTTTTCTGACGCGCCCAACATCATCGGGGTTTCGAAGATTCCCGGGGCGATAGTACAAACGCGGATTCCTGACCGAGAGAGATCGCGAGCGATCGGTAAGGTCATGCCAACAACGCCCCCTTTGCTCGCGCTATAGCCGGCTTGGCCGATTTGTCCATCATATGCCGCAACCGAAGCAGTATTAATGATGACTCCGCGTTCGCCATCTTCGTTTTGTGGCTCGTTGGTCGCCATTTTTTGCGCACAGAGTCGAAGTGTGTTGAACGTGCCCACCAAATTCACCTGGATGACGAAGTTGAAAGCGTCGAGTGATAAGGGGCCGTCTCGACCTAGTGTTCGCCCCGCGGCGCCAATTCCGGCGCAATTGACGTTGATGTGAATTGCGCCAAATCGTTCTAGAACGCCGTCGACAGCGTCTGTTGCCGATTGTGAATCGGAGACATTGACGGTGAAAGCATGGGCATCGTTCCCGAGCTCAGCGGCGGTCTGGGTTGCCAGCTCGCCGTTCAGATCTAACAACGCGACCTTGCCCCCGTTTGCGACGATGGTTTCCGCCGTCGCTCGTCCAAGACCGGAGGCTCCCCCCGTGATGACTGCCACTTTGTCTCTTATGTCCATTGGGAATTCCTCGGTACTAAGTTACGCAAAAGGTAGTATATCGTCGGTGGATATTTATGAACCCCCAGCCGATACGCAAAGCCAAGGGATTCGATTTGAGAATCAGCAATTCTTGTATGTGGAAGATTTCTTAAAGACCGCGAACGCGACCAGCTTGTTGGATCATTGCCTTCGCGATATCAATTGGCATCGAGAAATCGTAACGATGTTCGGATCGAAATACCGGGCCCCAAGACTGACGGCGTGGTATGCCAACTCGGGCTGTTCTTATCATTACAGTGGGACATCCCGACCAGGGGAGCCATGGACCGAATGCTTGGCGGGGACCTGTGCATTGATCAAACGTCGACTTCGACACCCATTTGATTTCATGCTTGCGAATCGTTACCGATCTGGGTCTGACTACGTGGGTTGGCATAGCGATAACGAACGGGATATGGGAGAACACCCGGTGATCGCGTCGTTGAGTCTAGGTGCCTCGCGCGTATTTCGGGTACGTCCGAGATCGGGTGGTACGAGTAAAGGATTGTTGTTGCGGCATGGGTCGCTGTTGGTGATGTGGGGTGATAGCCAAAGTTTGTTCAAACACAGCGTTCCGCGGACCGCTCAACACGTGGGCGAGCGGGTCAATTTGACCTTCAGGTACGTCTCTACATGAGACGAGTAAGCAATGCATGTCTTACCCGGGCCAATAGCTTTGGGCTTGAGAGCACGGCGGAAGAATTGCTGGAGGTTTCGAGTGTTGAGGAGTTACTCGAGTCGCTGGAGCATTCGCCTTCCGCAACGATTCTGGGTGAAGGCTCGAATGTCGTTTTGCACCGACACCTGCCGGGATTGGTGATTCGCGTGCGAATACGTGGAATTTCGGTAAAACGCGTCGCCGAGAGTGCCTACCGTATCCGGATCGGAGCGGGTGAACGTTGGAACGAACTCGTGCGGTCGTTGCTTGGTCGGGGCATTCGAGGCCTCGAAAATCTCTCGTTAATACCGGGATCGGTTGGCGCGGCGCCGTATCAGAATATCGGCGCGTACGGACGAGAGTTAGGCCCCATGGTCGAAAGTGTCGAAGTCGTTGATCGCGGTGAAATGGCTACTCGAACGCTACCCGCAGCGGAATGTGAGTTTAGATACCGCGATAGTGTTTTCAAAAGCGGTAGTCCCCAACGTTATGTGATTACCTACGTGAATATACGTACCGGCGACCAAGCGGTAGAGACAGGTTATCCAGATATCGATACCGAACTTCGTAGGCTCGGTTGTGGCCGTCCGGACCCTATACACGTCGCCAGCGCCGTAATTAGAGTACGACGTCGAAAACTTCCCGATCCTCGAGTTATTGGTAACGTCGGTAGTTTTTTCAAAAACCCACTGCTGTCCTCGAAAGACTTCGAACTGTTACGGGCAAAGTGCGAAATACAAGGGTTCGAAGAACGGGGGTTGGTGAAGGTGTCTGCAGCGCGCCTAATTGAAGCGTCGGGTTGGAAAGGCTATAGAGACGGGGCGGTCGCAGTATGGCACCGTCAGCCACTGGTATTGATAAATACCGGTGGCGCAACGGCTACCAACGTACTCGGATTAGCGGACAGGATCGTCGATGATGTGCACCGGCGCTATGGCGTTGCTTTGGGCCGCGAGCCGATCGAAATAGGACGACCTTGATGTTGTGCGATTAGTCGTTGCCCGCCTGCTCCCGGAGTTTTTGTCGTCTCATTTCCCTGGGATCGTTCGATGCTCGTGTTGTTTGCACATTAACTTGATCCGAATGGATGTCCTCGCTGAGCGATGAGTTTTCATCTGTCACTGGAGGATCTTCGGCAATCAGGTCGTTTTGAAGATCTGTTGGCTGAGGTGGTGGAACGGTCTCTGAGCCGCCAGAAAGAGACTCGGGCGCTAAGGTCTCTATATCTTCCTCGTCGGCTTCTTGATCGTTGATTTGATGGTCTGGCGAATAAGAGTCGGATATCCGGTTTGGAGTAGACGCAGGTTCTTCCTCCAGGTCTTCGCTCCGAGGATCGTTTGTAGCTCGTGCCGGAGAGGAATTGTCGATTCCTTCCTCATCTGACGTTGTCTGGTCCAGAATCTCAGCGTCGAGCTCTTTTCCGACTGCTGTTGAGTTATCTGGAAGAACGACTTCGTTGATTGGTTCTACAGTGTCCATCTCTGGCGTTTCGGCCGTGGCAAGCGGCATCGATTGTGGTCCTTGAGATGAAACTTCGTCAGTTTCCGTTCTACTCTCGGTATCAGTGTGATACGTCGAAGAATCGCCGACGGCTGCCTCGACAGACGATTGTTCCTTTGGCTGTACGTCCGAACTCCTAGTTTCGGAACTATTTGCAGCCGAATGTCGATCGCGTCGCGGTTTACGTTTGCTGTCAGAAATTTCGCTAGCGGTTGCTGGACGCGGACTCCCTTCGGATGTACCGCTTGGTGGCTGCGTATCCTCACGCGAATTCTCTGAGCGCCTCGCGCGCGCGGGCTGCCTGCGGTTCGAATGCCCTGGGGACCTATCGTCAGGGCCTTGACGGTTACCATCAAGATCTCGTTCCTTCCCAGAGGGCGAGTCACTAGGTTGGCGGCGGTCGGTTTGACGTTGGCCGCGACTACTGGAGCGATTGTTGTTTCGCCGATCTCGTCGTTCTTCACCACGACTTTCACGCTTTTGGTTAGCGTCGGTGTCTGTCGCTTTAGGGTTTCGATCTTTTGCATTCGCTCGACTTGGACTTGCTCCCTGCCGTGTACGCTGCCTTCCTCTGCTCGCTCCGGTTGGAATGGTTCCTTCATCTTCTCCGGCCCAAAAAAGGCTGCGAACAAAACGCCGAAAAACGGATGGACGTGCACCGGGGACTTGCTCATTTGAGGTTGGGCGCGTTCTTGATGATGGTGATGGTGATGGTCGAGGATTATTGGGTTCGATAGCGCCGACTGCGGCCTTTTCGCGAGAGGGTTGCGGACGTTCTCGCCCTTGGGGTATTTCTACTTCGGTGACGATGTCCGCGAGCTCATAACTTCGAACCCCGACTTCTTCGTTTACGTCGTCGTCCCGAATGCGTTGGACTTCATAGTTGGGTGTTTCAAATGCAGCGTTGGGAACGATGACGAGGTGTGTCTTAGTGCGCGCTTCAATTTCTGCAACATCGGCTCGTTTTTCGTTTAACAGGTATGCCGATATATTGAGTGGTACCACGGCGCGAACGATAGAACTATGCTCTTTTAGTGACTCTTCTTCCATGATTCTTAAGATCGCGAGTGACAATGACTCCACGTCTCGAATTCTTCCTTGGCCACTGCACCTAGGGCAAACCTCGGAGGTAATTTCCTCTAACGATGGGCGTAAACGCTGACGAGACATTTCGAATAGTCCGAATCTCGAAATTCGGCCTAGTTGAGTTCGAGCACGGTCGGGTTCCAGCGCTTCACGCACACGATTTTCGACGGCTCGCTGGTTACGTGATGCCACCATATCGATGAAATCGATAACAATAAGACCGCCGACATCGCGCAGGCGTAGTTGTCGCGCTACTTCTTCCGCTGCTTCGAGGTTGGTTGTCAACGCTGTTTCCTCGATATCGGCACCTTTTGTGGCGCGCGCGGAATTAATGTCGATAGAAACAAGAGCTTCGGTCGGATCGATAACGACGCTACCGCCGGACGGCAGCTTTACCTCGTGTTGGAATGCGGACTCAATTTGGCTTTCGATTTGGTAGCGACTAAATAATGGCGTTGAATCCGCGTACAACTTGATGCGATCGCGATAATGGGGCATGACCTCTTCGATAAAGTCGGCCGCCTCTTTGTATGCGTCTTCACTGTCGATTAGTACTTCGCCGATGTCGCTGCGGAGGTTGTCCCGGATTGTGCGTACGATGACGTTCGTTTCTTGATAGATCAGGGCCGGCGCACGGTTATCTTTTTCGGCACGTTGGATTGCTTCCCAGAGCTGCAAAAGATAATCGAGATCCCATTGCAATTCGTCTGCGCTCTTGTCTACCCCCGCTGTACGAATGATGATGCCCATCCCATCTGGAAACTCGAGTTCAGACATCGCATCCCTCAAGCTGTCGCGTTCTTCTCCCTCGATGCGACGTGAAATCCCACCTGCGCGCGGGTTGTTTGGCATCAGGACCATGTATCGTCCTGCCAGGCTCATGAACGTTGAGAGCGCGGCACCTTTATTACCACGTTCTTCTTTTTCGACTTGTACGAGGCATTCCTGGCCTTCGTTAATGACATCCTGAATGTTGATGCGGCCCTGGTTGGGCGTTGAACGCGTATTAAAATATGTCCGAGATATTTCTTTAAAGGGGAGAAAACCGTGGCGGTCGGCACCAAAGTCGACGAATGCGGCCTCTAAACTCGGTTCGACTCGATTTATTTTGGCTTTGTAAATACTCCCTTTCTTTCGCTCGCGACTTCGATTCTCGATATCGAGATCGTAGAGTTTTTGGCCATCGACCACGGCGACGCGAACCTCTTCCGGTTGCGTCGAATTGATTAGCATGCGTTTCATAACCGAGTTCATCCATCAGTTGATACTCGGAACGCGTTTAGATCGGAAAACAAAGGTGATCTTGAAGCACGCGACCTTCACGGAAAGTCACGTAGCCAGGCTGCTAGCCATTAATCAGTAACGACTGTCGTCTTACCTCTTCTTCCTCGGCATTACCGAATCCGCACTTTGCGTCATCGGTGATTTACCACCCGCCTAGCAATTTGTGCTGTGCGAGCTGTCAGTTTGTTCTTTCCAAAATTCGCGTTTCGAGCGATATGTAAAAATGTATCTTTTCTCAGACGCGCCAGGCGCCCACATGTATTGTTGTTTCTCTTTGTACGGTGATTTACCACCACCGGCTCGGACCTTTGTTTCCTGTACGTTCTAACCGCAAATAAAAAGTGGCAAGGTTCGGCGGAAGAACTATAACAGTGTATGTTAAGTGCTTCAATCTGCTGGGAAATTACGATGCCGGTAAGGCACGTTGTGATCGAAGAACACGCAGGTCAGCGGCTCGATAATTTTCTCCACCGAGAGCTGAAGAACGTACCGCGAAGCCGGATATATCAGATGGTCAGGCGAGGTGAGGTGAGGATCAACAGCGGTCGAGTCGGGGTGAGCTACCGATTGCAGAGAGGTGATCGATTACGCATACCTCCGGTACGAATCGACAGCCGTAATGCATCTCATATCGGCGAGGCGACTATTAATCAAATACGCCGAGCGATCATTTACGAAGATGAAGAATTACTGGTACTCAATAAACCGGTCGGTGTCGCCGTGCACGGTGGCAGTGGTATTCGACACGGGATCATCGAGATTCTGCGGCAAACCCGATCAGACGTTACGTTTGAATTAGTGCATCGGCTCGATAGGGATACATCTGGATGCATGCTGATCGCAAAGACTCGACGAATGTTGCTGGAGTTACATGCCGCGTTTCGAGAGGCTCGAGTAAAAAAACGCTACGACGCAGTCGTTGCGGGAGATTGGCCTCAGGGGCTACGTACCGTCAGGCATTCTTTGCGGCGTCATACTCTTCAATCCGGTGAACGTCGGGTTCGCATCGATCTTCATGGTGACAAGGCCCGGACTGATTTTGAGGTTCAACAACGAGGAGCGAGGGTGACTCGGCTATGGGTATACCCGCATACCGGCCGCACGCACCAGATCCGGGTACACGCAGCGGCTGAAGGCCATGCCGTAGTGGGCGACAACAAATATCAGCTTAATGGACCCGATGTCCCGCGTATGATGCTTCATTCGAGTAGCCTAAAGCTGCCCGACGGGCGTCGTTTTGATGCAGATCCAGACGAAACGTTTCTTGAGACGTGGAGTCATTTGATGGGAGGGGACGATTAATTGCTTAGCGGGTTAATACCGATGGTGCGTAATATTTTTGAAAGCGCGATCAACGGAAGGCCGATCAGGGCGCTTGGATCCTTGCTCTCAACTTGTTCTATCAAGTGCAAACCTAAGCCTTCCGACCGAATCCCGCCGGCACAATCTAACGGTTGATCCAATGCGACGTATTGTTCGATCTCGTCGACTGCGAGACCCCTAAAGGTCACTCTGGTTGGTTCCACGTGCGAATGAATCCTTCCACCCGGCTCGACGACGCAGATGGCGCTCAGGAACTCGGCGGATTGACCAGACAGCGTTGTTAACTGCTCGATCGCTCGCTTTACTGTTAGGGGTTTACCCAAAGTTGCGACGCCCACAGCCGCAACCTGGTCGGCACCAATCACAACCGCCTGAGGATGGCGTTGGGCAATGACTTGGGCCTTTTCTCTCGCCAATCTAGAGACTAAATCAAAAGGGATTTCTTCTTGTTGTGGGGCTTCGTCAATATTTGGAACGTCGGTATCGAAGACGTACGCGAGGGTCGCTAGTTGGGCACGACGATAGGGGGACGAAGATCCTAAAATGAGTTGCATCGCCAAGTGTAGGCGCGCGCGCGCACCGTCGTCGAGTTTGGAATAGGTTCTTTGACAGACTTTCCGCGGCTCCTTATTATCCCGCGCCCTATGGCCAGATCGGACAAAAGAGCTTCGTTAGATCCGCACGACGTAGCGGAACATGCAGGCAGCTGGGTTGGTCGAGTCCCGGTTTCCGCGTTTGAACGATTAGCGCCATTAATCGGTAAACCGGATGCTGAAGTTGAAGTCGAACTAACCTTTGAACCAGATGGCAATGGATTGGTTCGAGTGAGCGGCGTTGTGTGCGTAGACGCGGTCCTCGAATGCCAACGATGTCTCGAAGACGTGAGTCAAAAAATTGTGGCCGATCTTGACTTAAGGCTCACAGTATCGGAAAAAAAGTTAACGGAGCTGATGCCGGCATTGGACGTTATGGTGATCGACGCGGGTCCGATACCAATAGTTGAAATCGTGGAAGACGACTTAATTATGAGTATACCAGCCAGGGTTTGTGCAACTGAGTTAGACTGCCCGAACGCGCCCCGGGCGCTTTCTCTCGGGGCGGATGTTGACGAAGACGACACATCTCGTCCGTTTGCTGGTTTGCGGGCCCTCAAGAACTTGAATAGAGAGGAATGTTGATGGCGGTTCAAAAAAACAAAGTAACCCGATCAAGGCGTGGGCAGCGTCGTTCACACGACGCGCTTAAAACAGCGTCGTTATCCGTCGACGTCACGACAGGTGAGACACATCGACGCCACCACGTGACTTCGGATGGCTTTTATCGGGGCCGTAAAGTCGTCGACACC
>CEWR01020113.1_pt1 | contig 49391 bp, 44 predicted proteins | sample 356321 | NCBI WGS metagenome assembly CEWR01 (sample SAMEA2621551, study PRJEB7988) | marine metagenome | biome: marine biome (ENVO:00000447); feature: mesopelagic zone (ENVO:00000213); material: "saline water (ENVO:00002010), including plankton (ENVO:xxxxxxxx)" | depth 790 m
AACCTTACCCCTCTATACTTGGACGTACACTGCTTCAAGCCCTCTATATCTCTGCTCACTATCCATCCCAAACCCAACCAACCATCGGTCACTCTTAAGTTGAAACCCACAAAACCGAGGCACTATTCCTTTAGGTTCATTTCTTTCCCGATCTATCAACACAGCCAAATCGACTTTTTGGAGTCCCCTTGATTGTATATCTTTCATTAATTTCATCATGGTAGTCCCGGTATCTAATAAGTCATCCACTATGACTGTTGGTGCTTGGAAATCAACCCGATTATCAAAAGTTATGGGAAATTCTATTGTAGGTTCCGCTAAAGTTTCATCGCTTGAATAAGCTGATGCAAATATAGGAGACACTAGCCATTTACCAGGTCGTATCTTCTCCAATTCTGCCAAAAGAAAAGCCGAGAATTGCATTCCTCCTGTCATTACCGGTACTACATTAACAGTGCTCAGATTATCGTAATACTCAGCCATCGATCGGGCCAAAGAGGCAACCGTCGATAATATTTCATGCTTAGAATATAGTATCTCTAACCCATCCAATTCAGGATCTATATTTCGAGCCAATTTATTCTCCTACATAGTTGTTTGCTGAACCCATTACCGCCTTAATACCTCCCCAAACTCTATAGCCGCTGAAATGATTCGCCTAAGGCAGAGGGCGCCCTTGCAGTTATGAATCGACCGAATACACTATTTTTTTGAAGCAGGTATTGAATTTTTCTATGATTGATAAATAGAAGTGTCATGATCATCAATGGAAATGGAGTTATGGGGAGGACTTGAGAAAGTTGAGGGAGGACTGGCTGTAATTTAAGCGCCACCAATTGCAAAATACCAAACAAATAACATCCCAATGTCGCCCTGATAGGATTCCATCCTCCAAAAATGACTATTGCCAATGCTATCCAGCCAAAATTAATGATATGCCCGTCTGACCAACCAAGTTTTACATCCAAAGAAAAAGCAGCACCACCCAATCCCACTAGAAATCCACCCAGTGCGGTATAGAAATATCTCAATTTATTAACGTCTATACCTCTCGCGTAAGCTGCTTCAGGTCGCTCGCCGGCAGCCTGTAAATTCAATCCCTGTCTTGTATAGAAAATAAACCAAAAGGAGAGCCCAACCAGTATGTAACTGGAATACACGAGTAAGTTTTGTTGGAATAGTATAGGCCCTACGCCCGGTATGTCTTCCAACACTGGAATGTGCAAATCTTGAACTGATGGCCCTGGTTTTCTCACAAAATCTTGTCCCAGAAAACCTGCTAGTTTCGCAGCCAGTAAGGTTAATACTATGCCAACTGCTATTTGATTTAATCGCAGTCGTATAGAAGAAAAGGCAACAATAAGAGCTATATTACTGGAAACTAACCCTCCCGCTATTAAACCAAGAACGACATTTCCAGTAGCAAAAGAAACCGCAAAACCAGTCATAGCTGAAAGGAGCATACTCCCATCTAAGGACAAATTTACTACACCAGATTTTTCGGTGATAGTCTCCCCTATTACGGCGAAAACCAGAGGGGTCGCGTAGCTAATGACAATGGCGAGGGTCTCTGGATTCATTTATTCCCCTGCCTTAACATGTAGTTCTCTTCTTTGCCGAAGGAGTCTCATTGCACTTATTAAAATTACTGAAAGCACCAATATTCCCTGGAACACCCCGCCCAAGGAAGAATGTAGACCTAGTCTTAGCTGCCATTGAATGCTACCAATAGCAATCATAGAGAAGAAAAATGCTATTGGTATTACTAAGGAAGGTCTATATCCAGCCAACAGAACCACGAGAATCCCTAAAAAGCCGTATCCGCCAGAAATAGAAGGGATTAATCTGTGGTGTATCGACGCTACTTGTGTTACTCCTGCTAATCCAGCAACAGCACCTCCCAATATAAACGCCATCAAAATATACCTGGATGTAGATATACCAAACCTGTAACTTGAATTCGGGTTCAAGCCTATGGCCCTTAGCCTAAGTCCAAATTGGGTCCTATTGAAAACAAATAGGACCATAAGCACAACAAGCAGTGATATTGACACTGCAAGCGGCGACAATCTAAATCCTTCAATAGTAGGAAACCAAGCATTGTCTTGAAAGGGTTCTGTTCCACTAGTGGATGCTATTCCTTTCCGACTCCAAGGGCCAATTACAAGATAAACTACAAGTCCTGTCGCAACAAAATCTAACCCAAGACCACCAAAAATCTCATTAACCCCTCCTTTAACTTTAAGTAATCCCACTAAAAGCCCCCAGAACCCTCCTCCTAAAAATCCGGCAACTATCATTGCAGGTAACAAAAGTCCGGGCGACATATGGATTTCTCTAGCGATAAACGAAGCTGCCACTGCCCCCGCTATTATTTGCCCTTCTACCCCTATATTCCAAAGGCCAGCCCTAAAAGTTATAACTAACGAGGCCGAGGCTATGATTAATGGCACACTAACCATAAGTGTGTCACCTAATTTGGTCATTGACCCTAAAGACCCTGTGATCAGAAGTGTATAAGTTTCAAAAATAGGGATCTTGAACAAGGCCAAAAGAATGGAAACAAAAACCATAGATACCAATACAGCCGTGGAATAGTAATAAATGGGGCCGGTGATCCCTTTCATGGTTGGACGCCGCCGATTAAGGAACCAATTTCATATGGGGTTGTTTCTTTTGATGATAGGTTTCCAATAATCTCACCTGAAAAACACACCAATATCCGATCTGAAAAATTTATTAATTCATCTATGTCTGAAGATGAAAATATTATGATGGTCCCACTTTGGGAGCGGTCTAAAAGTTCCTTCCAAATCCATTCCGCAGATTCTATATCCAGTCCTCTAGTAGGGTGCTCCATCGATAAAACCGACAAATTGTTCGGCATAAGTGCTAACAAAAGTCTTTGTTGGTTTCCTCCTGACAAATCTTCAGGCTTTGAGTTAACAGTTCCACGAATAGAGTATTCCTGTAATTTGTCTTCGGCTAATTGTCGAGATTTATTCCAATCTATTGTTTTACGACTTTGGTTTCCGGTTAAGGCAAAATGCTCAGTTATCGTCAATCCCTGAATTAAACCTTCACCGGATCTGTCTGCGGGAAGATAATGAAACCCGTTTTCCATGTACCATTTATAAGAATGATTCGTTATTTTTTCCCCTTTGAAATACGTGCTACCCCTGTAGCTTTCTGTTAATCCTGTAATGCTTCTCAACAAAAGACGCTGACCTGCACCTTCTAACCCCGCTAACCCAATTATTTCGCCTTCAGAAAATTTACAATGTACCTCTTCAATGGCCGCGGTTTCCTCCTTTGCACAAATACCATCCAAAATAAGTAACTCTTGACCTAGAACAGTTTGATTTTGCGGAATAGATTGTGTGTAACCCCCAAACATAAGATTCACTAAATCTGAGGTAGGACAAGGTACAGTCAGAGTATCTATCAACACACCTTTTCTCAGAACAGTCACTCGATCACAAATTGATTGAATTTCATCCAACTTGTGTGAAACAAAAATAACAGACATTCCGTTCGCAGCAAGTCGTTTGATAGTCGTGAATAAATTTTCTCGCTGGGCTTCTGAAATAGCCGTGGTGGGTTCGTCTAGGATCAATACTCGCACGCCCATCCAGAGTAATCTAGCTATTTCCAATTGCTGTCTTTCCCCTATGGTTAGGTTTGAGGCAACGGTGTCCGGGTCTAGATCAAATCCGTATTCTTGAGATATGTTGCGTATATCATCACGTACAAGTTTCCTATCAAAATCACGCGATTTAGGTAAACCGGCAAGAAAATTATCAACAATTGAAAACGGGAGGAACACTAAAGGTTCTTGATGTAATATTCCGATCCCGGCCTCTATCGCATCTGTAGAAGACGACAGATCCAGGTATTCGCCATCAAGCTCGACAGTTCCTGAATCGCTTGTTAACGATCCGGAGATTATGTTAACTAAGGTAGATTTCCCAGCTCCATTTTCACCGAGCAATCCATGAATCTCACCTTGGTCTATATCAACAGATATATCGTCATTAGCTAAGACAGTTCCAAAAATTTTGCTTATATTGAGTAACTTCAAAGACATGAAGTCTACCTAGTTTCTTTCTATTCAGTTGTTGATGCCCCGTCAATCCCCTCAAGCAACATAGGGAGATACCAAATCTCCTTATCCGTGGCTTCTTTACCATCAGCCAAAAAAGCTGATCCATCTTGATAATTTATAGGTCCTTTCCAAAGATTTAGGTCGCCTTTAGCCAATTTTTCTATGAATTCATCAATGGATTTTGAATTATCTGCTGTTAAACCATCGCCTTTCATAAAGCCTATAGCGCTGGAATCATGATCATTGATGTTATCCCAGTCTGGACCCACCCACTCAAACGAGGTCTTGAAATTCCCGTCGATTACTGATTTAACTATCTTGTGGTAGGAAGGGCCCCAATTGAAGTAAGGCACTCCCAAACATACCGCAGGAGCTTCCGAACATGCACCTTCATAATCGTATGGTACTGCCCATACTGTTTTCCCTGAAGCAGCTGCCTGACCAGCAACAACAATAGCTTCCGTAGTATCGATGCCAGAGATTATTACGTCTGATCCAGATGCAATGAAGTCGTTTACCACAACAGTTGGATCTTGTGTTACACCTGGAATATTGAACCAAAACCCTATCCAGGTCACTTTAAATTTCAAATCAGAAGCGCTTTTCCCTTTTACCGTCTCCCAGCAATGTTTTGCTCCTAAATAGGTTGAACTAACCAGTCGTCGCGTTTCAGCATTAATCAAGGGACCAAGATATGAAATATTACCAGTATCAGACTGAAGAGCAGCAGCGCATCCTGCAATCATTTTCCCGTATTCCATTTTGCCCATCACATTACCCAAACTTTTCAAATCACTCCGATAATCCTCTCCATCTGGCCAAGCCGTATCACCTGAGGCCCATATCATTGGAGTATCTGGATGAGCTGCTGCCGCCTCCAAAATCCCATCTTTCATATCGTCAGATGTTGCCAAAATCAGATCAGCACCCTGGGAAATCATGTCCTCCACAAGTTGAGGGACTGTAACATTGGGGGAATCAGCGGGGTTAATTTTATCAATTGTGATAAGTTCCCCACCTGTCTTGCTAACAGCATACGAGGCACCTTCGAAGTGTGCTTGCGACCACCCATGATCATTCTGTGGTCCAACCAGTATTAAACCCAATTTGAAGGAGTCGCTATCAACACCGCCACTACTAGAACAAGCCCCTAAAGACAAAAGTAAGATCAATATTAGAGGCAACAATTTGAAACGCATAAGAGGTTCTCCTTTGATTTTAACTCTATTCGGACGATCATTTTTGACAAAATCAGCAAACCATCTAATTGTCATCAATTATGCACACACAAGTCTATGCTTCAATTTAAGTTAGTGGATATCGAAACTGTTAAACCTTTGTAAACTGTGAGTACATTTTCTAAAGGTATGGCATCACCTTTTCAGCGAACAATTTCATGGAATGTTGAACCACTTCGGTAGTATTTCTACCCCTTCTGTTGAATTCCAATATACATTGATCCATTCCGGGAATTCTGTCTCCTAATTCCCGTAAAGTTTCTATGCAACCTTCCGGACTATCGTAAATGCAGTGTTCTACTGCCGTTTCAAAATTCCAAGACCCCCAACCCCCAGCACCTGATGAGAAATCATGCCGACCACCTCCTATTGCTGAAGAATGCACTGGAGGACCATCACCAATCACATCACTGTCAAGCCAGTTCTTCCGCATCAAATCATGAGCTTTTTGCCTAGTCTCAGCCACAAAAAGAGAAACTACAACATGAAAAGGTTGAGGGTTACCATTTGCTGCACCTTCGTTTATATTGGCTTTGAAGGTTTTTATATGCGATCCCAAGTTAGATATCGATTGGCTTAAAGTTATTCCAACTACGCCCAACCCGTTTTGCGCAGCAAATTTGAAGGACCCATCACTATTTGCCGCCATTAAAAGCGGTGGGTAGGGACCTTGAACTGGCTTTGGAAGAACTGGAACATCATTGAAATCCCAATAGTCTCCCTTGAAATTTAGTCGGCCCTCAGCCCAAGCATCTTTGAGGACATCGGAATATTCAGAAACCATTGCTCGACTTTCGTCACCGTCTATTTCTGAAGATACTCCCATTACTTGGCTAGACGGGCCACCCCATCTACCGCCTATGCACAAGTCCAATCTACCTTTCGTCAAAATATCGCAAGTTGCTACTTCAGTAGCTAAATTTAATGGGTGGTGCATTGGAACCTGGGTCGCAAGAGTACCAAACCGGATCCTTGTTGTATGCTGCGCCGCCGCCGCCACCACCAATAAAGGTTCTGACATAGGCCTCGTCGGATAAAAAGGTGCTTCTGCCAACCAACCTTCAACAAAGCCCAATTTTTCAGCCAAAATCAACTCTTCTATGGTTTCCCAATGTCGACGGCCCACATCTGAGCCCTCATAGCCGGGAACTTGCCAAAATACTCCGAATTTCAAATCGTCTCACTCCTGGAATTTATTCCACTGGTATGGCTATGGATACTCTGGTCCTATCACCAACGGCCTTCGTCGTGTGACCTTGTCCCGTTAAATCTTCAGCGAGCATCATATCTCCAGGGCCCAAGGTATAGACAGTTCCATCTCCCAGACCTATTTCCACTTGACCTTCCAAGGTAACTATAAATTGCTTCTTTGGGGCCACATGCCAGTCAATGAAATTTCCGGGTTCATGCCGTCGAAAAATAATACCTGTTGCTGGGAGATCAGCAGGCGGAGAATACTCCTCCATATGAGACTGTCCGTCATCTCCAGTGAAAGTTCTATAAAACATTCCTTAACCCCCTAATCCAGAAATTTCTTTGTTTACACCAAATATCTTCTCGTAATTGATAATGAAGGATACAGAGCATCAAACGAATAGCAACATACCGCTCAAATTTGTGGACGTATATCTAGCTTCCATTCACCTGATATAGATGAAGGGGATATTTTGCACTTAATCTTTTTTTTCAACGATTTTGGGAGGGCGTAGGTACCAACCATGTGCGAGGACGTTAAAAGGATGGTTCCAACTCCATATTGAGCCTCATTTATCGCTTCATCAACACGAGATATTTGTTCTGCAATAGATAAATTCGTCATATCCACAGTTTCTTGAGGTTTCCTCATTTTAGGGAAACCTTTTGATCCATTGGACACCCAGGTAGGCTCCTACAGCTAGCCCTACGGCATATACCCACCCATTGAGAGCTAAAGATGGAACGGCCGAAAAGAAAGCCCCCAATGTACAACCTAACCCAAGCCCAGCACCATATCCCATAATCACCCCTCCCACTATCGACTGCACATATCTAATCGGAGTTTGTGGAATTCTCAATTTGAACTCACGGGCAAACAAAGCTGATGCCAACGCTCCAGCGACAATACCAAAATTCAGGAAAAATCCACTGGTGAACCAAGATCCTTCTGCCACTGCCATGGCACATGCCCCTAAACCCTCCATACCCTTCAAATGTAACTCTTGAAGTCCCAGGCTACTGCTTAAAGATGTCGTCCATCGGGATATTTCTCCAACAACCCCTAAAGGCCTAAACCTGATAAACAATAATATATTGATTATTCCTAGGGCTATCCCGCCTACAATCGGGCTCCATTCCTTCCTAAAAATGTTCCGAAAATACCCTGTTATTTCTGAAGTTGTATTGGCAGGATTGTTTTCTTGAGATTTTCTTTTTATTTCTGGCATAACGAATCCCGCGGTAGCCCTTCTTTCCCTCCAAACAGCAAGGTAAAGTAAAGTTGCCATAAGGAGGGTGGTGAGCACGAGAGCACCTGTATAGGAAATTTCAGCCGGCATCCAAATCTGTGGTTCAGATGAAATCAAATTGTCCCACCACCAATTCCAGGAATTATTAAGCAGGAAGAGGCCTACCATAACTCCCCCTATGGCAAGCCAAGACCCAACATAACCTTCTCCCATCCTATATAGAGACCCTGACACACATCCTCCCGCCAAAACCATGCCGATCCCAAATAAGGTGCCTGCGATTAAAGTAGACAATCCCACAGGCAACACATTGGCATCGGACGGAGGGGCTCCAAATCCCGGGTTTGGCGACACCGTGCTCATCACCATTACAAATCCTACGGTGCAAACAGCAAGACCGACCAAAATCCCCTTTATCATTCTGGTCTGTCCTAGAAGGAAAAAGTCTCTAAAGGCCGATGTGAAACAAAATCGACTTCTTTGCACAGTTATACCAAAGGCTATACCAGCCAACCAAAAAACAGCCTCTCCATGGGTACCGGTATAGATTGTGTATCCAAGAATTAATAACAAAACTCCGGACACGAAAAAGGCCCCAAGAGTATTTTTATCTATCTTCCCTTTTATTGGCGGTGTAGCTATCTGCATAAATTCCTACTGCTATATCTTCCTAGTGCTATGGTTCCCTGCTGGCAGCTAAATTAAACCAAGGTCCGTCTCATCCAGCGGATCAAACAAGCGCAATTTATATAGACCAACGAAGTGTCTTTCATATATTACATAAATTTTTTCTTATGAATAGTGCAACCCACCAGATCATTAAGTTTAATTTGACATAAAAGATACTATTCGGTAAATTTATAGTCTCATGATAACTAATGGAAAATACGGCTTACTCAAGCAGACTACGTGCCTTGTGAGGGCATACCGTCTTGCATATAAGTGTTCTTGTATGAATTAACAAGGGGTATTTTTCTAGTCGCCTTATGGTGAACAAACACAACCCCGTCCGCATTGGCTGGACGGGGTTTTTTTTTGAATAAAAACAAAGGAGTTTTTGGAAAATGGCAAATGACTCAAATCCAACTTTGCTGGATGTAAGGGGTGAAATATGCCCCTACCCGATGCTCAGAACGAATAAGGAACTAGACAATTCAGAACAACCACTGACAGCTTTGGATGTACTAACGGACCATCCACCAGCACTGTCCACTATACCTCCTGAAGCTATGAAGCGAGGGTATGGGTGTGAAATTGAAGAGGTGCAAGCCGGTGAATGGAAAATTCGTTTATTTAAACCAGAGTAGTGATATCTACTTAAAAAGCATTACAGGAGCACAAAATATGCTGATTCGAAAATTGATCAAAATGGGTCTTGGAATGGTGATAGGAGCCCTAATGTTAGGCGTACTAAGTGCCTGCTCAAGCACCTCAGATGTGTCTGAAGACACATCATTAGATAGTAGAGGTTACTCATCCACGGAACGACTGGTATCGACGAAATGGGTCGCAGATAATCTCGACGATAAAAATGTAAAGGTTATTGACATCAGAAAAGCTGAAGACTATGACGCTGGACACCTTCCTGGTGCCTTAAACTACTCTTCCAAAGAACTCCAAGTTGAGTCTGGAGGGGTGAAGGGTTTAATTCCACCATCAACAGATATTTCGAATAAACTTAGTTCTTTAGGTATAAAGAGTGACGACACCATAATCATTTATGACGGCATAAAGAATCTCTGGTCAACAAGATTTTTGTGGACATTGGATGTATATGGTCATGATGACGCAAGGATGATGGACGGTTCATTTGGTTTGTGGGAAAAAGAAAACAGGAAAATTACCACCGATGCTCCTTCAGTAAAGGCCTCTACCTATAAATTCACAGGTACAGCCAATGGTGAACTGGTCACAAGTATAGACACAGTACTGGGTTCCTTAGGTGATTCCTCCTCAGTAGTCCTAGACACCAGAGGGGCAGAGGAATTTGCAGGACGTGATGTAAGGGCCAGTAGGGGGGGGCATATTCCAGGTTCCATACATGTTGAATGGGTGAACAACGTTGATGAAGATGGTAGATTTCTACCTGCCTCAGATTTAAAGGAATTATATGCATCCGCGTATATAACGGACGAGTTAGGCGATATTTATACCTTATGCCAAACGGCAGTCAGGGCAACCCACAGCTGGTATGTATTGGCTGATCTACTTGGCTTTGATAATGTATCCGTCTATGATGGGTCTTGGACTGAATGGGGTAACAGAGAAGATACACCTATCGACTCCTAGACTAGGATTCGACTAGGACAGCAGTAAAGTACTGCTCATGTTACTCATTAGGTTTGATGAGCAACATGAGCAGTTTTCATTTGCACACGATACCCAATAAGAAGAATTAATAGGAGTATTAGTATGGGAACTTTAGATGGCCGAGTAGCTTTAGTAACTGGAGCAAGTCGTGGAATCGGAGAATACATGGCTGTTCATTTTGCTAAAGCAGGGGCAAAAGTCGCCATTGCTGCCCGTACCACTGAAGTCACCGACAAAAGGCTTCCCGGCACCATTTATTCGGTAGCGGAAACGATCAATAAGGGGGGTGGAGAGGCAATCGGTGTCCAGATGAATATGAGGGACAACGAAAGCATTACCGCCGGAGTAGAAGAAACTGTAGAAAAACTCGGTGGAGTAGATATAGTTGTTAATAACGCCGCCATACTGGTCCCAGGGTCGCTAGAAACAGTACAAGATAGGCATATAGACCTAATATGGCAAATTGACCTGAGAGGGCCTTTAATACTAATGAAAAGAGCTCTTCCACATGTGAAATCCGCTGGAGGAGGAGATTTTATCAATATATCTTCTCGTGCCGGGGTTTTCCCAGGTCCAGGACCATACGAAGAAACCCCTTCTAGGAGAGATGGAAGCTTTTACGGCATGATAAAGTCCGGCCTTGAGAGATTTTCACAAGGCCTCGCTAAAGAATTACAAGCTGACAACATTAAAGTCAATGTCTTATCCCCTCAAGGTAGAATCAAGACTCCGGGCAACATATGGGCTGAAAACGACCCAGAAAATCCCTCGCTTGAGTTTGAGGCTGCTGATGAAATGGGTAAGGCTGGTGTTTGGATATGCGAACAGCCGGCAACGTACACAGGACATATATTATTTGATCAAGATGTTTGCTCAGAGCAGAATTTATAATCAGGAAACAGATAGCTGTTCCAATATAACCATGCCTCTGCAACATATACGGTTAATTCATACCTCAGACACGCATCTCGGGGATCATCTAGGCCACCCGTCCTCAAAGAACGCCTTACAGAAGGTTGTATCTGAAACAATTCTCTTGGGAGCAGATTTTCTATTGTTGGCCGGGGACGTATTTGATAACGAGAGAATATCTGACGAAACTGTAAAATTTTTCTTGGATGAAATTTCTAAATTAGACACACCTGTAATTTTATTACCAGGTAATCATGATTTGATGCACGGCACATCCATATATAAACGGGGAATTTTCAAAAATTCTCCCAGCAACCTTTTTATATTTAAGGAAGAGAACGGTGAGATTATTGAATTTGATGATCAAGGTATCAAATTCTGGGGTAAAGCCATGTCTGAGCACAGTCCCTCTTTCCAACCGTTGTCACCCCTCCCTCACCCTGAAGGAAATATGTGGTTTATAGGTATGGCCCACGGACATTTCGAGGCAATAAAAACCAGTTCGGGAAGGTCATCACTAATATTCCCAGGAGAGATCAATAAATCACCTTTTAATTATATTGCTCTAGGCCACTGGGACCTCTACACCGATGTATCCCAAGGACAAAACCTTGCGGTTTACTCGGGATGTCCTGTGACCGTAGGATCTAAAAATGGTCCAGGATTTGTGAGTCTTGTGGATTTGGATCCAGAAAAAGGAACACTCTACGAGAAATGGGCCATCAAATCTTAATTTATAGTGACAGTTGCTCCACCATCTATTACAACCATGGCCCCTGTTATGTACGATGCCTCCTCCGAGGCCAGAAATAAGGCTAAATTTGCTACTTCTTCCGGTTTGCCTACACGATCCATTAGCGACATGGACGACGCTTCCTGAATAAACCCTTCCGGGTCTGACGGGTCTATCTTTTTTTGTCTAGAAATGCCCCTCTGATACCAACCCTCGGTATGTATATCTCCAGGGCATATGCCATTAACCCTAATACCATGTTCTCCCCAATCCATAGCCAAACACCTCGTCAGCTGAGCTATAGCTCCCTTGGTGGAGTTATATGGTAGTGATTTTGCCTGGGCAATAAAACTACTAATCGAAGCAATGTTGATGATTGTTGGATGATCACTTTTTTTTAAATATTTGAGGGTAGATTTACATACATTAGCAGTCCCGATGACATTCACTGAAATGGCCTTCATCCACTCCTGGTAATCCAAAACATCTACCCCGCCAAAAGTAAACGAAGCAGCATTATTGACGACAGAATCGATACCACCCATAACTTCAATAGCATATTCCACCATTTCTTTAACCTCTGCCATATCCGACACATCAGTCTTACAAAAATGAACTCCGCGTCCGGAACTAGATGACAAACTTGCTATAATCCCATTCGAGTCTTCTCTAACATCTGCCACTAAAACGATGGCACCTTCTTTAATAAAACGATTAACTATTGCTAATCCAATACCAGACATTCCACCCGTAACAATTACTTTTTTTCCTTCTAATCTCATATGAATCATGAAATCCAGTTTTACCACTACTCTTTATGGCTTTCGATTCGTTCTAAATCTGTTTTGGTGAAATATGGATCAAGTAAAGTAACCACTTTCTCTAATGTATCTTCGGGACTATCTATGGAAGTATCCACCTTAACTACTGGCCCTATGTCACTTTTCGATATGAAATATTGGTAATCAGCCATTACGTCCTCGATATCTTCAACCTGCAGGGGACTATTAGTATGTTCCGGGTGGTCTTTCAAAGCGTACATCCGTGATTCAATGATGTCAGGGGAGGCAACCATGTGCACCGTTATTATAGGATCAGTGGTAATTTGCTTTATACGATTTTCAATACTAACGAAAACATTGTTCCTGTCGAATTGTTCTCCATCTAACCCATAACCATAATACCTTCTTGCATAAACGGCTTCTTCAATGTGGAACCCCACCGACAAATCGTCTTCTTGAACATAGTGATGTAGGTGGTAATACATTCCATAACGATGGTACATTTCTTTTAATTTTGGGGATAAATTCAATATTTGTTTCTGTTCTTCCAAGGTGGTGTCATCAGGATGTCCTGAGGTATGAGGCAATTTCGAATGATCGTGTATCAATCCCATAAAAAAGGGTTCCCCCATGTTTTTTAACTTCCAGTCACTCAGCATTCTGGAAATAGTAGTGGATCCGACATATTCAATACCAGCTAATATTACTTTCATAACTCAATTCCTTAATTTGTGCTTTTGAACCTAGAATGGATAATCACACAAGTGTTTGATTTTGTATAGATCGAACTCTTTATACCCGATCAGTCCCGCCTCAATGTTGCACCCAATTTACGACTATGCCCACTGTTAGCTCTGATATACTAAACATTTGAAAATTCATCGACAGGAAGCATCAAATTGGCGGAAATTAACTCATCTCTAGACATAGAAAAAATAAGCTCATTATGTAAACGGAGAGGGTTTGTTTATCAAAGCAGCGAAATCTATGGTGGATTGGCCAGCACTTGGGATTATGGACCGCTAGGTGTTGAATTAAAAAGAAACGTAAAAGATCACTGGTGGAGCACCATGGTATGGGAAAGAGATGACATGGTAGGGCTGGATGCCTCCATCCTCATGCACCCTGACACATGGCGAGCGAGTGGGCATCTGGAAAGTTTCACTGACCCCTTGGTGGAATGTAGTGATTGCAACCGACGGTACCGTGAAGATCATATTGAAACTGAAGTCTGCCCAGAATGTTCAGGGAAGTTAACCGAACCCAGACTTTTTCACCTAATGTTCAAAACCTTTATGGGTCCAGTTGAAGAGGATGCCTCAACAGTGTACTTGAGGCCTGAAACAGCCCAAGGTATTTTTGTGAATTTTAATAATGTGATCAATTCGACTAGAAAAAAACTCCCGTTTGGCATCGCTCAAATTGGAAAGGCGTTTCGCAATGAAATAACGACTGGCAATTTCATATTCAGAACTAGAGAGTTTGAGATGATGGAAATCGAATATTTTGTAATGCCGGGGGAAGATGAAGCAATTCATGAGCAATGGATACAAAACTGCCTTTCATGGTACAGCCAAATAGGTCTCAATTCAGATAACCTTAGGGTGCGTCGCCACGAAGACGATGAGCTTTCCCATTATGCGAAGGCGACCTATGATATTGAATACAATTTTCCATGGGGCTGGGGGGAGATTCAAGGAATAGCAAACCGTACCGATTACGACCTCAAATCCCACATGGAAATGAGTGGGGAAAAACTCACTTATTTTGATGAATCTTCTGGCCAGCATGTCATCCCCTACGTTATAGAACCATCGTTCGGGGTAGACAGAGCGGTAATGGCTCTACTGGTGGATGCCTATTGTGAAGAAGAACTTACTTCGGGATCAGGAAAAATTGAAACAAGAGTTGTCCTTAAACTTGATCCATCAGTCGCACCTGTCAAAGTAGCTGTACTACCGTTAAGCCGTAACGAAAAACTAACCCCTTTGGCCAAATCAATCTTTGATACGCTTCGCAAATCCTCGTTGATTGGGGGGCACGTGCAATATGACGATGCTCAAAGCATCGGGAGGCGATACAGGAGACAGGACGAAATAGGCACACCCTTATGCGTTACAGTAGACTTTGACTCGCTTGATGATAATCAAGTGACAATTAGAGAACGAGACTCAATGCAGCAAACCAGAGTTGGGCTAAACGAACTAGAGTCCGAGCTGGCCATTAAGATAAATATATAACCCTGATTATGATCGTTATACTGTGGTGAATAACCATAAACCCTAGCTAAAAAAGGGGGGGGGTTGAATGCTAGTGATTCATACGGCCGACATACATATAGGCGTCGAAAATTACAGCCGGCCCGATCCTGAAAGTAGGACCTCATCTCGTCTCCAAGATTTCTTGACCTCATTTGATGAACTTGTTGATTATGCCATTGATGAAAAAGCCGACTTAGTATTGGTGTGTGGAGACGCATACAAAAGCCGAAATCCAACTCAGACCCATCAAAGAGAGTTCGTAAAACGAATTTCAAGACTTGCCCAAAAAGGAATTCAAGTTTTTCTAGTTGCCGGTAATCATGATTCACCAAACGTACCGGGACCTGCAACCACCTTGGATATATTTTCCACCCTTGAAATAGAGAACGTACACGTAGCAAGCGAACTGAAAACTGAAGTTATTAAAACTCCAAATGGCAACATACAAATTATCTCTTTGCCATGGATAAGAAAAGGGGATTTTATGTCCCTTTCAGAATATAACCAACTTTCCAATGAAAATTTGAACAAAGCCATAGAAGAAAAGTTGATTGCAGGTTTGAACAAAGAAATAGAAAATTTAGATTCTTCCTTACCGTCAATTTTAGCCTCTCACGTATCGGTCGATTTGGCTAAAACAAGTTCAGAAAAATCAATGACCCTGGGTAAAGATTACATACTGCCCACCAAATCTTTAGCCAATAGTAACCTGGATTATGTCGCGCTAGGGCACGTACACAGGCATCAAGTTCTCAATGACGATCCCCCTGTAGTCTACTCAGGTAGTTTGGAAAGGATAGATTTTGGAGAGGAGAAAGATTCCAAAGGATTCTGTGCTATAACCATTTCAACTAGCACCGACAATCGAAATCGGATTGAATCCTACAAATTCGTAGAAGTGAATGCCAGAAGATTCAAAACAATATCAATAGTCATTGAAGATACTGACAAATATCCGAATGACAAAATATTATCTGAAATAGAGAAACATGAAATAAAGGATGCGATTGTCCAGGTCATAGTTGATGTACACGCATCCCGGTACAGAGAGGTCTCTGAAAAAATCATTCGAGAAAAACTATCTAAGGCACATTTTATTGCCGCAGTACGGAAAAATGTGATTTCAGAAAGCAAAAACAGGTTAGGGAAAGAACTTCACGAATCCGTTCCTCCAATGGAAGCTTTGGAAGCATTTTTGAAAGAGAGGGACATAGATGGGGGGAAAATGCGTCTTCTATTGGAAAAAGGTCAAACCCTAATGTTTGAAAATCCACCTAAGCAGCCGTGATGCGAAAACCTAGATTAAATTTAAAAACAATTTGCCACATGAAATACGTACCAGTAACTTTGTTTCTCGCAATATTTTTCTCAGGTTGTTCATTCACTGAAGACACGAAGATTGCACCGCCGTTCAAAATAAATCTCTATGAAACAATCGATTATGAGGAAAATACTGTATTTGATTTAAGCTTACAAAGTGGTAAACCCACCATCGTTAATTTCTGGTTCCCATCATGCCCGCCTTGCGTAGCTGAGTTCCCCGAAATAGATCGATTTTATTTGAAGAACCGGAATTCTATAAAAGTTGTGGGCATTCAATTGCTTGGCTTAGATTCAGCTCAAGATGGGCAAGATTTTGTGAGGGGGAAAAACATACATTTTGCAGTGGGAGCGGACCCCATAGGGAAAGTGTCTGTTGACTATCATATCAAGGTGTATCCAACTACAGTGTTTGTGGACTCTGAAGGTCAGATAGCAGGCCATTGGCAAGGTGAAATAACTATGCAAGAACTGGACCGCCAATTGTTAATTTTACAAAGTGAAGCGAACTGAAAATTGAATATATCAGACCTGTTTCATCTTTTTATACGGTGGATACATCTCATTTCCGCAACTGCATGGGTAGGTGGAAGTATATTTTGGGTTTTGGTTCTAAATCCTTCAGTGAAGCATTCTGATATTTCATTTATCGAAAAATTGCGTTCCCGATTATCTACCGAATTTAGGGGGCTGGTCGACACTTGCATATTTGTACTTTTAGCCACTGGGGCAATAATGACATTTAACAGACTAACTCCCGGGAACATTGGTTACCAATACGTATTAATATTAGGGTTAAAAATTGTTTTCGTATTGGGAATGTTTTACATGATAAGGGCCAAACGACACCTGAATTTCATTTCAAAATCTAACTTAGCTGAGCATCATGTAAAACCCAAATCAAAAAGATTCTCAAGATTGCTAACCGGATACAATATGGTACTGGTTTTAGGACTTTTGGTTTATCTACTTTCGGACTTGTTAAACCTGATATATATATCAACGATATCTTAACAAATACAAGCTTCATTCCAGGGGTTCATAAAGTGAAAAAAAAGTTTTTAGAAATCATCAGATGCCCCTTATGTAAATCAAATTTCGCATTACATGTGGATTCAGAAAAAGATGACGAAATCTGGGAAGGGAAGCTGATTTGCTCACAATGCGAAGCAGAATTTCCCATTGCTAATTCAATCCCAAACCTTCTACCTCCTGAGCTACGTTGATAATTTGAATTTATTGGAACAAACATACAGGGGATGACCGTATCTCTAACGCTTCCTTTTTTTGAACTATCTGTCGCATTTCACCCACTGTTAAATTTAGAAGCGGGTGCATCAAAGTAGGCGAAATTTCAAACAAGGGATCTAACACAAACATCCTTTCGTGAAACCTCGGATGTGGAATAGTTAAAAGTCGACTTTCGAGTACCATATCGCCCCACATCAAAATGTCGATGTCAATTGTTCTAGGAGAGTTAGTAAAAACTCTATGCCTTTGAAAATTATTCTCTATTTCCTTCACGTGATGCAGAAAAAGCCATGGAGTTAACTGAGTAGATAATTTACACACAGAATTCAAGAAGGCTGGTTGTTTAGAAAACCCATAAGGAGTGGTTTCGTACAATTTAGACGAAGTGAGCGTATCGGACACTTTCCTTAGCATCTGAATCGCGTTGGTGATATTACTGAACCGGTCACCTAAATTGCTCCCTAAACCCACATATATATTTGTTGAGATTTTAATTCCGTTCACCCTCTTACTATGGCATCTGTCATTTTGGATATTCTGTACATTTCCTGGACATCATGAACTCTAACCATGTCCACTCCCCTAGCTATAGCTACCGATACAGTAGCGGCAGTCCCTTCGATACGATCATCAACTGGCAATTCCAAAATTTCACCAATCGTTGATTTACGAGATGTACCTACCATCACCGGCACACCTAGTATTTTATATTCATGGAGCCGATTCAGGATTTGAAGGTTTTGTTCGACTCCTTTCGCGAAACCTATTCCTGGGTCCACTATGATTTTGTTCTTATTTATCCCAGCTGAAATGGCAAAATCCACTCTGTTTTTCAAAAACTCTACGGTATCTTTAACAACATCTTTGTATTGAGGAGATTCTGTGTTGTGCATGATCACTACGTAGACTTCCGTATCCGCAATGAGGTGTGCCATCTCAGAATCCCTTCCGAGCCCCCAAATGTCATTTACCATTCTGGCTCCAGCGAGAATGGCCGCTTTAGCTACTTTGGCTTTGTAGGTATCTATACTTATTACCGCCTTTGGCTCGAGACTCAAAGCACGAATGATCGGAACAACCCTTTGGATTTCCTCATCCTCCGAAACCTTATTAACATGCCCGTAAACAGACGGCGGTTTGGAAGATTCGCCACCTACATCCAGCACATCTGCTCCTCTTGACAACATTTCGATTCCCCTCGATATCATCAGGTCCACATCCTGATGGATGCCATCGTTGGAAAATGAGTCAGGGGTGGCATTTAATATCCCCATCAAGTATGTTTTAGATCCCCAGTCAAACAAGGTCAATTTAGTTTAATCCTTCGTTCTGATGTCGTTCAAATGACCAACAATTTTAAATTAAAGTAGCTACTTATTTACAGTGAGCTATAATAAATTCCACAAATATGTATTTTTATCAAATCAATATTATTAAATAGACCATATTTTAATCCAGTCATATGTCACAAGAAAACTCCACACCAAAAAAACACGATGAATTATTGGAAAAAAAGGCCTTAAGCCTGAAAGGCGGCGGTGATAAACGAGTTGAAGCCCAACACAAAAGGGGTAAATTAACCGCCAGAGAACGCGTTTCCTTGCTGCTAGATAATGATTCCTTTGAAGAATTGGACCCGTTTGTATTGCATAGATCCACGAATTTTGGCTTGGATAACCAGCATTTTCTAGGTGACGCTGTGGTCACGGGATACGGCGAAGTCAACGGTAGACTTACTTTTGTCTACGCACAAGATTTTACTGTGCTGGGCGGTTCATTATCAGAAGCTGTAGCCAATAAAATCTGTAAAGTAATGGATAAAGCCATCGAAAGCGGTGCCCCAATTGTCGGGTTAATCGACTCAGGAGGTGCAAGAATCCAGGAAGGGGTTGATAGTCTTTCGGGCTATGGCTCCATTTTCCACAGAAATGTGATGTCGTCCGGTGTAATACCGCAGATATCAGTCATGATGGGGCCGGCTGCTGGCGGTGCTACTTACTCACCAGCCTTGACCGATTTCATATTCATGGTGGAAGGATTAGGCCAGATGTACATCACTGGACCTGACGTTATACGGGCAGTGACTTCTGAAGATATATCCCACGAAGATTTAGGAGGGACTGAAGCTCATACAGTTAAGAGCGGCGTTGCCCATTTCGCAGAAGAAACGGAAGAGTCATGCATTGCCAGAGTCCAGGAATTACTAAGTTATCTGCCGCAAAACAATATGGAAAACTCTCCCCCAATTAGTACTAGTGATTCGCCCCATCGATATTCTGATGATTTGAACACCTTGATACCAGATAACCCGAACCAACCTTATAATATGCTTGACGTCATTCACACCGTAGTGGATGAAACCAATTTTTTGCAAGTCCACAAGAATTTTGCTCCTAACATATTGGTTGGCTTCGCAAGGTTTGATGGAAAATCAGTAGGGATTGTTGCACAACAGCCTGACCATTTCGCAGGTGTCCTTGATATAGATGCCTCTGTTAAAGCTGCAAGGTTCGTAAGATTCTGCGATGCCTTCAACATACCTTTAGTCACTTTTATAGATGTTCCCGGATTCATGCCTGGCAGTTCTCAGGAGTACGGAGGAATTATCCGACATGGTGCAAAGTTAATATTCGCCTACGCGGAAGCTACTGTTCCCAAAATAAGTGTTCTGACTAGAAAGGCCTATGGCGGTGCTTATATCGTGATGAGCAGTAAAAACCTTAAAGGGGATATAAATTACTCGTGGCCAACAGGTCAAGTCGCAGTAATGGGTGCAGAAGGTGCGGTTAATATAATCCATAGATCACAAATAAGAGAGTCAGATGACCCTCAAAAATTAACCGCTCAGTTGGTAGCAGAATACGAAGAAAATCTGATGAATCCTTACATCGCTGCAAGCAGGGGCATGATAGACGACGTGATAGAACCCGGTCAGACGCGCTTAAAGGTCATCAGAGCCTTGAAAATGTTGGCTAACAAAAGAGAAACCATACCTCCTAAGAAGCATGGGAGCATTCCTTTATAAACGGTATGAAATCAACTCAGAAACATATAGCTGCCATTTCAACTGCCATTCAAATGTATCTGGATGACACCAAAACTTTAGACCCAAGAAAGGGTAATTTAATATCTTCTTGGAAACATGCGGTTTTGTATCCTCTTCCATATTCGCATAACCGTGTAATTGGAGGATGGGGTGGCAGGCCTACCACTTATGAATAACGCAAGGATTCACCGCACTATATGAACACATTTAACTCTTTTGGTATTACTGATACTACCTTCCGAGACGCTCACCAAAGCCTTCTTGCCACGAGACTCGAAATGAAGGATATGGAACCCATTGCGGCCCAAATGGACCAAGTCGGATTCGCCTCTATGGAAGTATGGGGTGGAGCTACTTTCGACGCCACTACCAGATATCTTGGTGAAGACCCCTGGGAAAGGTTGCGGCAGTTCAAACATTTAATAACGAAGACTCCCTTATCAATGCTACTAAGAGGACAATCTCTCGTTGGGTACAAAGCGTATGCTGATGACGTAGTAGATGCATTTGTTGAACGCTCTGCGACAAACGGAATCGACATTTTTAGGGTGTTTGACGCATTAAACGACGAATGGAATTTAGTCCGAGCTGCTGAAGCTGTGAAAAATAACGATAAGCATTTGCAAATGACGATTTGTTATTCAGTCACCGAAAACGGGAAAATGGGTGGGCCAATATATAGTTTGGACTACTATCTGGATAAAGCCAAAGTCTTCCAAGACATGGGGGCGGATAGCCTTTGTATCAAAGATATGGCAGGACTCTTATCACCTTATGATGCCTTTGATTTAATTTCGGCATTGAAAAAAGTGGTGACAGTGCCTCTTCAATTACACACTCATTACACCAGTGGCATGGCCTCTATGACTGTTTTAAAAGCGATTGAAGCAGGGATAGATGTAGTTGATGCTTGCCTAGCCCCACTAGCACTGAGAACTTCACAGCCAGCTGTAGAACCACTTGTTGTCACTCTGCGAGGCACGGAAAATGACCCTAAATTGGATCTAGACACCCTTATCAGTTTAGGGGATTATCTAGAATCAATTTTGCCGAAGTACAGCGAATACCTGGAAACTCCAAAAGTCTCTGTTATAGACGCTAAAGTACTGAGCCACCAAATACCTGGTGGCATGTCAAGTAACTTGATATCGCAACTTAAAGAAGCTGGCGCAATTGATAGGCTTGATGAGGTATTGAAAGACATTTCCCTCACTAGGAAAGAGTTGGGATACCCTCCATTGGTGACGCCGATGAGTCAGATGGTGGGATCTCAAGCAGTTAGCAATGTGCTTTTCGGTAGGTACAAAATGGTGTCCAGCCAAGTGAAGGAATATCTCACCGGAATGTACGGTAGGCCCCCATCCGAGGTGGATAGGCAAATTAAAGACGCGATCTTCAAACCCTACAATAACGCAGAAATAAAGACCATCAATGAAAGACCAGGAAACCTGATAGAACCTGAACTAAAACAAGCTAAAAAAGAATTGGCCGACATCACAAGCGATATCGATGACATCCTAATTTACGCGTTATACCCCACTACGGGAATGAAATTTCTCCGAATAAAGCATGGGCTTGATTTACAGAAAGATAACCTTGGCCTAAATGCTAACGATAATCCCTCAGGAAATAACGAACTTACTCCAACAGGAACACAGGAAGTCCCGGTTAAAAGTTTGAAGACAAGATCCTTCAATGTATTTATTGACGACACCTTCTATAAGGTGGAAATTGATCCGGTTGACCAAAATGTGGTTTCAATTTCTAACGGGATTCAAAACCCAGAGTCACCCAGAGACTCAAAACCGACATTAAAGGGATCATCCGCAAATTCCGATGGAGAATTGAAATCCCCTATGCCAGGTGTGATTTTGAAATACCTAGTCGAGGTGGACCAACAGGTGAATCAAGGTGACGCTATAGCAGTTTTAGAAGCTATGAAGATGGAAAACACATTACCTTCACCGAAAGATGGGCGTATCCAGTCATTGACAGTAGAACCCGGACAAACTGTTTTAAAGGGCGACCTCCTAGCTATAATCACCTAGTCAAACTTCTTTGTAAATACTATCCAAATTAGGATTACTAAAACACACAAAAAGAGGGATTAAATGAGAAGCAAAGTGACTGTTGTTGGGGCTGGAAACGTAGGTGCTACAACCGCTCAACGTATTTTTGACGGAGGCTATGCTGACGTCGTTTTGGTGGATATTGTGGATGGACTACCCCAAGGAAAGGCCTTAGACATGCTTGAATCTGGGCCAATTTTGGGAACAGACGCCAGCATTATAGGTACAAATGGATATGAAGAGACCGAAGGGTCTGATGTGGTAGTTGTAACCTCAGGAATAGCCCGCAGACCTGGCATGAGCCGAGATGATTTACTACTAACCAACATGAAAATAGTTACCAGTGTAGTAGGCCAAACCGCTAAATTTTCTCCCAATAGCGTTCATCTGATAGTCACAAACCCTTTGGATGCAATGGCTCAACAAGCTTTGAAAATCACCGGATTCCCAAGTAATCGGGTGGTAGGCATGGCTGGCATCCTTGATACAGCTAGGTACAGAACTTTTCTCGCGGAAGAATTGGGAGTTTCTGTCAATTCCGTCTCCGCCTATGTACTTGGCGGGCACGGGGACACGATGGTCCCTGTAGTGGAAAGCACAAATGTCGCAGGGACCCCAGTATCCAAACTGATAGCTCCAAAAAGATTGGAAGAGATAGTGCAAAGGGCAAGGGATGGCGGTGCAGAAATAGTGAACTATTTGAAGACTGGAAGTGCCTTTTATGCCCCTTCAGCATCTATAGTTCAGATGGTAGAGGCCATTGTTTTTGATAAAAAAGAGATACTACCATGCACGGCATATTTACAAGGACAGTACGGCATCAATGATCTCTATGTTGGTGTGCCCGTCAAACTCGGCTCAAACGGTGTCGAAGAGATTGTTGAGTTGAATTTAACTGGCGATGAGCTTAATGCTTTAAGGAAATCCGCGGAAGCGGTACAAGAGTTGGTCGAGGTTATGGCAGGAGCTCAATAGAGCCCTTAAATAGCATCTCGAATAAGGTGATATTTGATAATTGCTGTAATAGGCGAAAGCTCCGCCTCTGCTGAAAATGCCATGCTTGCTGAAAAGGTAGGTTGTCTTTTGGCCAAAGCCAACGTAACAGTGGTTTGTGGGGGCCAAGGAGGAGTTATGAAGGCTGTTTGCAAAGGAGCCAAAAAGCATGGTGGCACCACCATAGGAATTCTGCCAGGAATGGACACTCTTGATTCCAACGAATACGTTGACATACCTATAAGTACCGGGCTTGGAAATGGTCGCAATTTACTAGTTACCAGGGCTGGGAAATCGGTCATCGCGATCGGTGGTTCCTATGGGACTTTATCTGAAATTGGTCTGGCATTATCAGACTCAAAATCAGTGATTGGCCTGAACACATGGAGTTTACTCAGGGACGAACATTTAGATTGTGGAATAATAGTAGCGAACAGCCCAGAAGAGGCCGTTGAACTCGCAATCTGTCAAGCTAATAAAAATGAAGGACCATCCTAAAATGACTTCAATTCATAGCATCAAGGCCAGAGAAATCCTTGATTCGAGAGGAAATCCTACGGTGGAGGTAGATGTAATCTTAGAAGACGGTTCTGTAGGCACTTCTGCCGTGCCATCAGGTGCTAGTACAGGACAATATGAGGCAATCGAACTACGAGATGGCGATAAAAACAGATATCACGGAAAAGGTGTACTTAAAGCACTCTCTAATGTCCAGAATGTTATACGCCCAAACGTCATCGGTTTTGATGCCTATGATCAAGAAAAATTAGATTCTAAATTAATTGAGCTAGATGGGACCAAAAATAAAAGTAATTTAGGCGCAAATTCCATATTGGCAGTATCACTTGCTACCGCCAAAGCTGCCGCTATTTCATCTAAGAAAGAGTTATTCGCCCATATTTCAGCGTCAGATGAATACTTAATTCCTGTCCCAATGTTGAACGTTATAAATGGTGGTAAACATGCTGACAATTCCACTGACATTCAAGAATTCATGATAGTTCCGGTCGGATTTAGAACCTTCTCTGACGCCATTAAAGCCGGCTCCGAAGTATATCAATCGCTTCAAAAAAATCTGCGCGAAAGCAATCTCAGCACCACAGTTGGAGATGAAGGTGGTTTCGCCCCACAGTTACCATCTAACGAGGCAGCCTTGGAAATATTAGTTGACGCCATAGCTTCTTCTGGCTATGAATGCGATCGTCATTTTTTTATCGCATTAGATGTAGCAGCGGCGGAACTTTTTGACTCAGAGAATAAACTCTACAACTTAATACGTGAGAAAAAAATTGTTTCCGGCAAACAACTGAGTGAAATGTATTCTACCTGGGTGGAAAAGTATCCGATCATAAGCATAGAGGATGGCTTATCAGACGATGAATGGAATGACTGGGAAGAAATGACGCGACGCGTGGGCAGTAAGGTACAACTGGTCGCAGATGACCTTCTTACAACGAACCCAACTAGAATATCAAAAGGCATCGAAACTCGGGCAGCGAATGCTGTGCTTATAAAGCCAAATCAAATCGGTACCCTGACTGAAACATTAGAGGCTATCAACCTAGCCCAATCTGTAGGCTGGGGCACAGTTATAAGTCACCGATCGGGCGAAACAGAAGACACTTTTATATCTGATTTAGCAGTAGCTACAAATTCCGGACAAATAAAATCTGGTGCCACTGCCAGAGGCGAAAGAACTGCTAAGTACAACCGGCTCATCCGCATTGAGGAAAAGTTAGGCAATAGGTGTAGATTTGCCGGAAGAGCCGTTTATTCCCGTTACATAAACTAGTTAAATATGAACAAAGAGACTCATTAGACTAAAAGGGTTCAAATTACATGAAGACGCGTATTGGTATCAACGGTTTCGGAAGAATAGGTAGATTGGTATTAAGGGCCGTGGTTCAAGAGGGATACAAAGATATTGAGGTAGGAGCTATTAATAGCTTTGCAGACCCTGAAAGTAATGCTCACATGTTTAAATATGACACAACCTACGGAACATTCAAAGGCGATGTTAAATGGACCGAAGATTCTATTGTAATAGATGGTAATCCTGTGGTTTGTCTAAATTCAGAGTCACCTTCTTCATTACCTTGGGAAGACCATGGTGTCGATATCGTGATTGAATGCACAGGCAAATTCACCGATTCTGCAAAAGCATCTGGACATTTAAAAGGTGGGGCAAAAAAAGTAATAATTACTGCCCCAGCAAAAAACGAAGACATCACTATAGTATTGGGTGTCAATGAACATCAATATGACAAAACCAAACATCACATAATATCAAATGCTTCATGCACAACTAATTGCGCAGCACCGCTGATGAAAGTGTTGGATGATTCATTCGGCATAGAACAAGGAATGATGACTACCATCCATTCTTATACCAACGACCAACAAGTTCTTGATAAAAGACATAAGGACAAACGCCGGGCGAGAGCTGCAGCGTTGAATATAATCCCCACCACAACTGGAGCTGCCAAAGCAGTCGGACAAGTTATACCTAATTTAGAGGGAAAGATTCATGGCATGGCATTTAGGGTACCCACAGCGACCGTATCAGTTACAGACTTTGTCGCAACCCTAAAAAAAAGAGCCTCAGCCGAAGAAATCAACCTGGCATACCAAGAGGTATCCCAGAACAGACTTAATGGCATCCTCGAATATTCCAATGAACCCTTGGTAAGCTCTGACTATCGCGAAAGTAAATATAGTTGCACCATTGACGGGCTATCCACCATAACTCTGAACGACAATATGGTCAAAGTAGTCGGCTGGTATGATAATGAATGGGGATACAGTTGCAGGACAGTAGAATTGGCGAAATTAGTAGCAGAAGCAGGGTTGTAGGAATAAGATAAGGTTTCTTAATTGAAGCTTACTAGTATGTAGAGTTATAATTTGAGTAAGTGCATCCAGTTTGCATAACTGAAAACGGAGGCTATATATGGCAACAGAAATAAAACCTAACACGGGAACTTGGACAGTAAAGTCAGGGCTGGCCCAGATGTTGAAGGGTGGCGTGATTATGGATGTGGTTACCCCTGATCAAGCAAAAATCGCAGAAGATGCAGGTGCCGTGGCGGTTATGGCACTAGAAAGAGTTCCTTCTGATATTAGGGCTGACGGTGGTGTGGCAAGGATGTCAGACCCTCAAATGATCTCTGAGATAATTGAGGCAGTGACCATACCGGTAATGGCTAAAGCAAGGATTGGTCATTTCGTGGAAGCCCAGATTTTGGAGGCTCTCGGTACTGACTACATCGATGAATCTGAAGTTTTAACTCCAGCAGATGAAAACAATCACATCAATAAACATGACTTTTCGGTACCCTTCGTGTGCGGTGCCAGGGACCTAGGGGAGGCGCTAAGAAGACTAGGCGAAGGTGCTGCTATGATTAGAACGAAGGGAGAGGCTGGTTCGGGAAACATAGTAGAGGCGGTCCGACATGCGAGGAAAGTTTTAGGACAAATTAGTCACATAAGAGGCATGGAAACAGACGAACTCATGGCCACGGCCCGAGATTTGAAGGCTCCTTACGATTTAGTAAAAGGAATCCATCAAACCGGGGCCTTACCTGTTGTGAACTTCGCAGCTGGCGGGATTTCTACCCCAGCGGATGCTGCATTGATGATGCAAATTGGTGTAGACGGTGTCTTTGTGGGATCTGGGATATTTAAGTCAGAAACCCCCCAAATTATGGCTAATGCAATAGTTAAGGCCACGACACATTACAAAGATCCAGAAATGCTTGCTTCTGTCTCCAAAGGATTAGGTGCATCCATGCCAGGAATCGATGTTAGAACTTTGCCTGAATCAGAGCAGTTTGCTACCAGGGGCTGGTAAATTTGGCACCTATAGGCGTCTTGGCAATACAAGGCGACTTTCTAGAACACAGAAATATGCTAGATTCTATTGGAATTGAATCTGTGGAAGTCCGGTTGCCTGAACAATTAGAAAACATCGATGGATTAATCATCCCTGGCGGGGAAAGTACAACCATAGTCCAGCTGATAGATATTTATGAAATGCGGCAGCCTTTGATCGAAAAAGTACGGAATGGACTAGCCGTATGGGGCACCTGCGCCGGTATGATAGTCATAGCCAAAAACTTAAAGGATAAACGTCCTGACCCATTGGGATTGATGGATATCGAGGTCAGCCGCAACGCCTTTGGCAGACAAATCAATAGTTTTGAGACAGACTTGGACATTAATGGAATAGACGGACCCCCAATGCATGCCATTTTCATTCGAGCGCCACTAGTGACTGAGATAGGAAACGGGGTTGAAATATTAGCCGAGGTAGATCAAGGAAAACCAGTTGCTGTAAAACAAAACAGAATTCTTGCCACCTCATTTCATCCTGAACTAACTGAAGACCCTAGAATGCACGCCATGTTCGCAAATATCGCTCATTCAATGCAATAAGACTTGGGAGGACCACAGCAAAAGTGATCCAAGAGACAGATATAGATCTTAACGTCCTTGTAGACGTGATTCCCGAAAGATTCAGGTCAGAGTTGTTGGCCCAGGAAAATGTCGAGGAATTGCTGGAAGTGGTCCTAGATTTAGGAAGACAACCGGAAGCAAGATTCTTGGGTCAGAATAAACTGCTGGAACTTGATGAAGTCACCAAACATGATCTGGAATACGCTATAAGTAAGATCGGAGTGTTTGGTGCCGATAACAGAGCAGGCATAGAGCGCACCCTTCACCGCATATCTGCTATCCGAAACCGTAGTGGCAAAGTAGTAGGTATAACATTCCGGGTCGGAAGAGCAGTCTATGGGACCATCAAAATAATAGAAGATTTAGTATTGTCTGGTGAAAGTGTTCTACTTCTTGGGAAACCTGGGGTAGGAAAGACAACGATGCTGAGAGAAGTAGCTAGAGTTTTAGCAGACGATGCAGGGAAAAGAGTGATAGTAGTGGATACCTCCAATGAAATTGCAGGAGATGGAGATATTCCACATAAAGCCATTGGAAGAGCCAGAAGAATGCAGGTACCTTATCCAACTAAACAACATGACGTAATGATTGAGGCTGTGGAGAACCATATGCCAGAAGTCATAGTTATAGATGAGATCAGCACCGAATTAGAGGCCAATGCTGCTAGGACCATTGCGGAACGAGGGGTTCAATTGGTAGCTACCGCTCACGGTAATACTCTTGAAAATTTGATGAGGAATCCCACACTGTCAGACCTCGTCGGTGGAATCCAAACCGTCACACTTGGAGATATTGAAGCTAGAAGAAGAAGAACTCAAAAAACAGTATTAGAAAGAAATGCTCCTCCCACTTTTGAAAAATTGGTGGAAATACAAGGATGGAACCTAGTAACAGTACATTCAGATGTAGCCTCAACGGTAGACAAAATGTTGCGGAAGCAGACCATAAATTCTGAAGTGAGAGCAGTGGAAGAAAACGGCAACATAAGGAAGCACACGAGCTCATTTAAATCTGATGAAGGCAACCAAAGTTCCGATTATCCAAATGAGCATGTTGAGCCATATCGTAGAACCAACAATGCGATCGCAACGGAAATTGCAACATTAACCCCGATAATGCCCTACGGGGTTAACAAAAGCAGATTTGATCAAGTTATCAGGTCTATGAACGCGCCTATCACATTAGTTGCTGACATCAACAAAGCAGAAATGCTCGTGACAACCAAGAATTACCATAGGCGGGGTACTCAAGCGTTGAAAAGTGCCGAAAAAATGGGCAAACCAGTCTTTGTACTCAGAAAAAATACGGTTCACCAAATTGAGCAGTTTGTAAAAGCCGTTACAAAAACCGATACAGGGCCTATGCTTTCAGAATCTGAAAAATCATTGGCTCTGTTGGAGGCCGAGCAGGCATCACAAAGGATCTCCAGCGGGGAACCAAAAGTCCTGTTAAGGCCGCAAAACTCCTTTGTGAGAAGGCTCCAGCATCAAATAGCCACAGAATATGGACTGGAATCCCGTAGCGAGGGAAAAGAACCCCGTAGATCAGTACTTATATATAACGACACCGATGAATACTAAAAATGCTTTCATCGTACTTGAAGGAGTTGAAGGGAGTGGTAAAAGTACTCAGTCCCAGCTTCTTTCCCAAAAACTCTCATCTGAAGGCATTTCCAACTTATTGGTTAGAGAACCTGGAGGCACAGACACCGGTGAAAAGATAAGGGCCCTCATATTGGAAGGGTACGAACTGAACCCTCTGACAGAATTATTTCTTTTTTCAGCCGCTCGGTCGGAACTTATTCAAAATGAAATAATACCCGCTCTTGATTCCAACACTGTAGTCGTCTGCGACAGGTATATTTACTCATCAATCGCATACCAAGGCTATGCGAAAGGACTAAACTTAGACACTGTTGGCGAGGTCAATTCCATTGCAACCTCTCGTATAAGTCCTGACTTGGTGTTTTTATTGGACATAAACCCAGAAGTCTCTTTTGAAAGGAAAAAAGCAGATCCCAAAGATAGGTTTGAGAAAGAGTCTATAACCTTTCACAACAGTGTACGAAAAGGTTACCTATGCCTAGCTAAGTCAAACCAGAATGCTTGGCACATAATAGATGCCGAAAAATCCAGTGGAATCATAAGTGCAATAATTTGGGAGAAAGTAATTACTTTACTTAAGTGATTTACATTTTCTGATTTTCAAAAATAGCCAGTGGGTTGCCTTCAACCATTTGAGTCGCCCGATATGAGCCAATGATCTGCTTTGCAAATTTAAAACCCAAATTCATGTCGTAGCAACGCTGACCTTTTGCCATATGGGTATCAGAGGCGATGACATGAATTAATCCTTCTACCATCATATCTACTGAGACTCTCTGTGCTTTGTCGCCAAACTTACCATACAAACTGCTTGCGGTTATCTGAGATTTACATCCCATTCGTACAAGTTCCCCTAACAACTCTCGTTCATCTTGGAAAAGACTCATTCTTTCAGGATGAGCCAAAACCGGAATCAACCCAGACTGTAATAATTCAGCAATGACTTGTTCTATATACGAAGGACGGCCTTCCCAAGGCATTTCGACCAATATATATTCACTATTATTTAATGTCAGAGCCCTACCATTTTCAATGTCTTGCATCAAACCTACATCAACATGGTTTTCCATACCTAATTTGACGTCAATATCTGTCTTATTCTGAGAAAGTTTTCCATTTATATTAGAAACCAGATCTTTTATTAAATGCACGGAATGGTTTTCAGTTACATCCTTCCTGTGCGGCGTTGCAATAATCATTTTAGTGTTTTGGCTTTGCGCTATTTCGCATATCTGGATGGACTCTAGTAAATCTTCTGGCCCGTCATCAACACCGGGTAATAAATGGTTATGTATATCGTACATATCGATCATATTATTATGTTACACCTTTCAAATACTTTTCCCTTTCTCTGATAAAATCCTCCCAAATAAACTTTTTATACTGTGAAATGATTAAATTTGACAATTTTTCAACTGCTTATCAAAAAAAGATCGTAGAATTCATAAATTCAGTCAACGATTCTTTTAACTCTCCGAAAAAGTTAACGGATGTTTTCTTTGGGCAAACGATTAACGTACCCCCATCAAGCCCGGATACAGACTGTTATATAGCCTCTATCAACAACAATGTTTTTGGTTTTCTTCAAATAGTCGAAGAACCCTCCGTAAAGCGCATTGTCGGGCTTCAGACCATTCGTAAAGAGAGCAATTTTGCCGAAATATTCCAAAATTTCCTAACCATTTCCGTTAGACATGCAACCCTAACGGGGGCAAAAGTGATCCATTTTCAAATTTCCCAAAATGACCATGAATCAAAAAAGGTTTTAGAGTCTTCAGGTTGGCACAAAATCAAAACGTACTGGAATCTCAGGTTCGAGGAAACACATTTAGAAGATTTAGTTTTACCTGATGGCTATTCTCTTCGCCACTTCGTTAAAGGAAAAGATGAAAATACTCTTACTGACCTACAGAATCAATCATTTGGAAACCATTGGGGATTTTCTCCCAACGACATAGAACAAATTCGATACCGTACCCAAATGGAAAGAACTAATGACAAAGGCATTATATTTATAGAGAAAAAAGGGGAAATAGCTGGATACAATTGGACTATGGAGGCACATCATGGTGCTTCGTCGGTAGGATGGGTTGCAATGACCGGAGTTCATCCAAATTATCGGGGTTTGAGGCTAGGCAGAGCCGTCGTATTGGCAGGCATGCACTACCTCAAATCAAAAAATATATCCGGAATAGAACTTGAAGTAGACTCTGAAAATATACCTGCCACTAAACTATACAACAGTATAGGGTTTAGAAAAATAAATCAGACTTACTGGTATGAGAAGAGTATGTAGGTTCAAATAACCTGCGTATTTATCGAACCTGAAATAACTTCACCGTACAAATCAGCGGCCTTTTTTGAGCTAGCATCCCAACTTAGAGAGTAAGCTTTCTTTATCGCCTCTTTTGACATAAAACTATGCAAATCTTTATTTTTAAGTAGCACTTCTATTTGGGTTGCAAAGGCCTCCGGACACCTCCAGGGTATGAGATAGCCCGTGGAACCATGTTCAACAATTGACGGAATCCCACCAACTCTAGATGCTACAACTGGGGTCCCACATGCCATAGCTTCAATGACAACGAAACCCAAACTTTCATAATGGGAAGGTAAAACAAAAACATCTGCTGCAGAGTAATATGCGGCCAGATTATCATGAGCAATTGCACCTGTGAAAATCACTTTATCATCAAGTCTCATTTCAACCACCAGCGATTTAATGGACCGATAATATTCGTTGCTCTCTTCGTTCCCGCCAACAATATAAAGAGTAGTGTCCTCAACCGAAGATATCATTGATAACGCTTTAACTAGAACATCAAGCCCCTTTATCGGATCAATACGGCCAACAAATAGAACCACGTTGTTTTGCCGAGGAATATTCAATTGATTCCTTGCCGCATCCTTGTCAGTTTGGTGAAACATTTCCAAATCCACACCAGGTGGAACAACAGCAATCTTGTTGCTAAATGATCCGTACAACTGGTCAATGTCCTGTACTTCTTTTTGGGTCAATACTAGAATTTTATCGCTTCTGCACATCAACTTATATTCAGAAGCACTCCTTGATGTGTGTTCGTCTCCAACCGGAAGAGCTCTCGATTTAGTCTTTGCTAGAGTATGGAAAGTAATCACATGCGGAATTTCCCATGACTCAGACAGCAAATCACCAACCAAGCCTGAAAGCCAATAATGGCTATGCAATATGTCTATGTGAAGACCCTCATATTCTGTATAAATTTGAATGTTTCTGGAAAATTCGAAAACTAAATTAATAAGCTCATTTTTGGGAGACTCGATAGGCCCAGCACTTATATGAACAAGCTTGGATCTAGTTCCTAAGGGCATATCAGAATCCTCCGAATGTTCATGGCTCCGAGTGAAAACATAAACCGTGTGACCCATTGAATCCAGCTTGGCTGCAAGATTAAGAAGGTATACATTCATACCACCAGCATCTTTTTCGCCCAGATCAGCCGTTGGGCAAGTGTGGAAACTAACCAATCCTATCTTCATTTCATCCTCTTCATTAGCGACTCACTACCAAATCGAAAACCGCCCGATCACTTGCACCCAAATGATATTTATACCGCTCCGTGCCTCTGAGAAAGTTATATTCTTTTACATCCAACCTAATGGCTTCTTGGATCGTGAGAGCTTTATTAAGCAAACCGACACTCAGTGAAGATTTTTCTGGATCATAGCCACTGTTGTACAAAAGATAAGTGCCTTCGTATGAGAAACATATACAAGCCGCCACTTTGGCTCCTTCTATTTCCATAAAAAACAATTTATATTGATCTGTAGCTGAAAATCGTAAAGCTAAATCGACAAAAAATTCCTTGTTTTGAACTGTTAGAAAAGCACCTTTATCATCGCTGCTCAAAGCCATTAAACGGAAAAATTCCTCCATGCTTTTTTCAACCGAATCTTGGGTTATTTGAACCGTATACTGTTTAAAGTCAGTATTGGATTCAAGTCTCCTAAGCTTACGCCTCAACTCGTGGCGGTCTTTCTTTCTAAGTCCGGCGAGGTAGCCATCCCAGGAGTCAGGTAGTTCCATACAAGGGGTAGTATCCGATTCATGTAAATCAACTTCAAATCCATCAAGCTTGGCGATATGAGGAAGGTATTTAAGTGTGGGAGAATCTTCTGGTATGGATTCAAGACGTAGACTCTTCCAATCCATGGATTTTAAACGGTCCCATGCCATTGAGAAAAATTCTTCTCCATGGCCTTTTAGTACCGGGAAATCCATGTAGTCATAAACATTAGAGTCGCCTATAAATGTCGCCTCTTCACCCTCACACAATAACGGAATTACACCGATTGCTTCCTTACCAGATGTAACGATCTCAATTAGGGGAGTGCAATTATATTTAAATCTTTTCCACCAAGTTGCTTGCCACTCAGGGGTAATAAATATAGTGTTTAAGTAGCAGTTAGGAAGCATGTGTGACCAAGCTTTTTCAAGCTGGTCATCGTTTTCAAAATAGCCCATTTCACCTCTTACGATTTAGATAACCGTATAATTTTTATCAATTGTTTAACCTCCTGCTCCCCTCCTCTTTGCGCAGATGTGACTATCTTGCCATCGGTTTTCTTAACCCCTCGCAAAGTCATGCACATATGCTCTGCAGACATAAAAACGTAACTTGCACTCGCATCCAGGCATCGATAAACAATGTCTGCTATTTGAGTCGTTAGCCTTTCTTGAATCTGAGGCCTTTTAGCCAACACATCAACCAATCGAGAAACTTTGCTTGCGCCAATCACCCTGCCTTTTGGTATATAAGCTATATGAGCGTAACCATAAAATGGCAGTAAATGATGCTCGCAAATTGAATTGAAAGAAATATCTGTAAAAGCTACCGGCTCAGTATGGTTTTCCTCAAAAAAAACGCTTAGTACTTCTTCAGGGTCAGATCGCAACCCGGAAAATATGTCCCGATATAATTCCACGACCCTATTTGGTGTATCTAACAGACCTTCCCTTTCCGGGTTCTCCCCTATCGAAACCAAAATTTCATGGACAGCCGACCTGATCCTATCAGAATCAAAACCCCCTCCTGCTTTAGTAGAGTCCACCGATTCAGTCATGATAAGGAAAGAGCCTCCTCCACTGATTCGATTTGAGCCGGATATTCATTTAGAGAAACTGGTTTTATTTCATTTGCTATATCTGGGTCCTTAAGACCGTTCCCAGTGATAACACATACAATGGTTTTACCTTCAAAAGATTCACCTGAATTGACCCTCTTTAATAAACCTGCCAGTGACGCCGCAGAAGCTGGTTCGCAAAAAATGCCCTCATCAGATGCTAACCTGCGATATGTACTGAGAATTTCATCATCATTAACTTTATCGATGAAACCATTCGATTCATCTCGAGCTTTCAAGGCTAATTCCCAACTAGCGGGATTACCGATCCGTATAGCAGATGCTACTGTACGAGGTTCCTCTACAATGGCTCCGTCAACTATTGGGGCGGCCCCAGATGCTTGATACCCATTCATAACAGGCAAATTATCTGAAAGCCCACTTTCAAAGGCTTCCTTAAAGCCTTTCCAATATGCTGTGATATTACCAGCGTTGCCAACTGGGATAAAGAGATCGTCAGGTGCCATCCCGAGTTCTTCGACAATCTCAAAAGAAGCAGTCTTTTGACCTTCTATACGGTTGGGATTTAGTGAATTTACAAGCTCCACAGGATGCCTTTTACACAACTCACGAGTAATTTCCAAGGCTTTATCAAAATTACCGTCAATCATTGCTATATGTGCACCATATGCAACCGCTTGAGCCAGTTTACCTCTGGCCACATTTCCTTTTGGCACGATCAAGGTGGTTCTAAGTCCCAAATAGGCTCCATACGCAGCCGCAGAGGCGCTAGTATTACCTGTTGAAGCACAGGCTATCGAACTGATCCCTTTTTCGACGGCTTTAGCTACTGCCACTACCATACCCCTGTCTTTAAATGAGCCAGTCGGGTTGCAACCTTCAAGTTTAAAAAGTAGTGATTTGCAGCCTATCTCATCCACTATGTTTCTAGATTTAACCAGAGGGGTGTTTCCTTCCCCCAGGGAAAAAACAGGAGTCTTGGAATTAATAGGAAGGAATTTTTTATAAGTTTCGATGATACCTTTGCCCATGGTAAAAGGCCGTCACGTTCCTTCTTTGTATATTTTTTTCTGCATGATCTAGGCGTGGTCAATGCCTTCAAATACTCTACAGCAGCAATACTTCTCTAGCAACACTATCGAGACAAGGTGATCTATTATAAGACTAATGAAATTCAAAAGGCTTACTCACTTTAATTTTTTGATCCCGAGTGAATTAACATTAGACTAATATCTTTTCTAGACATTGATGAAGGAGTAATAAATGAAGTTACAGAACATTGACTCAGAAATATCTGATGCCATAGAAAATGAAAAGAGACGCCAACAAGATAATATCAATCTAATAGCCTCTGAAAATTACGCTAGCACAGCTGTGCTAGAAGCCCAAGGATCTGTATTCACAAATAAATATGCGGAGGGTTACCCAGGGAGGAGGTATTACGGCGGATGTGAATATGTTGATGTAGTGGAACAATTGGCGATAGACAGAGTGAAATCTTTATTTCATGCTGACTATGCTAATGTGCAGCCTCATAGTGGAGCGCAGGCCAATATGGCTGCGTACTTTGCATCATTGCAGCCTGGTGACACTGTGATGGGTATGGGATTAGATCATGGAGGTCATTTAACCCACGGTAGCCAGGTAAATTTCTCTGCCAAACTTTATAATTTTGTCCCTTATGAGGTGGATCGAGAACTTGAGACTATAGATTTTCTAGAAGTCAGCAAAATAGCAAAAGAATGCAAGCCCAAACTGATAGTAGCAGGCGCATCCGCATACACCAGAATCATAAATTTTGAAAAATTTAGACAAATAGCTGATTCTGTTAATGCAAAACTTATGGTCGACATGGCCCATATTTCTGGGCTAGTCGCAGCAGGCATTCACCCTTCCCCGGTAGAAAGTGCTGATATTGTTACATCTACCACTCATAAAACTTTAAGAGGCCCCAGGGGTGGAATCATTTTGGGTAAAACTGAAATGGGTAAAGCCTTAAATAGCGCTGTCTTCCCCAATATGCAAGGTGGCCCTCTAGAGCACACCATCGCTGCAAAAGCTGTTGCCTTTAAAGAAGCTGCAACGGATGAATTCGTGGAATATCAAAAACAGGTAGTCGCTAATGCGAAAGCATTAGCTGAAAGCTTGCGGCAGGGTGGGTTACGTTTGGTTTCTGGAGGGACAGATAATCACATGACATTGGTTGACGTGACTCCAATAGGAATATCTGGAAAACAAGCTGAAGAATCACTTGGTAAAGCAAACATCGTAATCAATAGGAATGCTATTCCGTTTGATACAAAACCACCAAGGCAGGCTAGCGGCATCAGACTCGGCACACCAGCCGTCACAAGTAGGGGAATGAAAGTACAAGAGGCAACTACTGTGGGTAAGCTAATACTAAAGGTCCTCACCAACATTGAGGATCCCTCGGTGGAGGAAAGTGTCAAGCATGAGATTCTGGAACTAACTTCCCGTTTTCCTGTCCCGGGCATCACCAGCTAGCCTAAAAAGGTTAGTCAATAATGCAATTAAAAGTAATTTAAGATCCCCAAGGAGTGATTGCTCCTTTAAGGGCTTTATACCCTTCCAAGAAGCCAGGTCTGTTTTCTCCGTATATCCCGTCAAAAACTTCTAATGAGGAGTCTAACCAGTTCCTCAATTCAGAATTACCAGGATTGGCGTCTATATAGGCGTCCCGTATTAGGACAAAATGGATACGAGGATCATATGGCCTCTTCGTCCCACCCAAAGATTCATCTCCGTCTAGGAGCCTAAGCAACATCGCATCCGCAGAGCCAAGTGTTTGTTCATGTATTGGTGGACCATCCATCCTATGCATAACTGAAGTCATGTCCCGTCCATTACCAGTGGTGTATCCCATTTCAGACCAAGCATCCCACATATTCACATTTTTACCAACGTGCTGTACCACCTTATCCCCAAAGGCCCGTAGGGGGTCTGAAATATCTGCGAGGAGGTCAGTCAATCTATCTCCATCCAAATCGGTAGCCAGCACTATAGTGTCCCGTTTTTCAATAAGATCCCAGATTAATAAGCCATAATTGGTGTCTGAGATATGTTGTTCGATCTTACCTCCCCAATTTTCCATCCCGTCCTTAAAGTCTGGCGGTAGCAATGAAACTATCCTGTCAACTCTCTCTTTATGTTCGTCATAGGGGTCAACCGCGTATCTTCGTCCTACATCAAATTTGGTGCCTTTTAGTAACCACGAATGCAAACCAGCATTGATACCATCTTCCATAGCCTGGGTAGGTTTCATTGCTACCCGGCCTAGATGGCCGCTATCGTTTACCATTTTGAGGAAAAGTCGATTAGCGTAGGCCATTTGAATACCTGGTGTATTCATTTCTGAATGGACAATTCCTGCATCATCCACTACAAATTTATCCCTATCCTGTGAATATGGTAGGCATGGCATGCACCTAACAACAGTAATGGGACCATAAGGTCTAACATTGCAGTAGACCCCTGCCTGGGTTCTGAGGGGGGCATTAGCTGACTTTCCCATCACGACAACCTTATTGCCCTGCCCATCGTTGACATAAGCGTCTCCTGCTGTCGACCATTTAATTGAGGTACATGGCATGTTTCCAAACCACCCTAAAGAAGCTAATTTTGTATCATGCCTATATTGTGACCACATAGGGACGGCATAAAATGGCAGACCCAGTATGTCTACTGCAGCGATGGTACCAAGGAGAGCATAGGCATCCGTCAAGGAGTGGGCGACAGGATTCACGGCACCGTCATGATTACCACCTTGCCACACAACTGCATCTGAATAACCTTCTGGCCTTACTTCAGAAGGTTCGAACAATCCAGACAAAAGGTTAAGTAAATCACCTCCATCGGCCTCTGTTCGCGCAATGGACAGTAAATCAATCATGAAAACACCTCTTTTATTTTTTCGTCAGCCTTATTGGATATTACCAAATTACGGTAAAGGATTCTCGAGATAGAGAAATTGTTTGAATTGAGCTTTAAAGTTCATAAATTCAGAGTGGGAAGTGCCTTGAGTTTATAAGTGATTCAAAAAACTCCAAGGCACACTTGCAAGTTATTCCATTCTGGAACCACCCCATGATCTAGATACACCAGCGGAAGTGGGTTCAACTCTCACATTAACTACAGCCGGCTTTCCACTCGAAAAAGCCCTATCTAAGGCAGGTTTGATCTCAGTAGGCTCCTCCACCTTCTCCCCATAGCCGTGCAGGGCCTCTGCAATACGGTGAAACTCGGTGAATCCTAATTCTCGACCGGGTTTTCTCTTACCAGGGGTACGAGCAGTCCAACCTTCATTGTTACTTATCACGGTCACTACTGGCAGATTGTGTCGTACTGCAGTATCAATTTCCATGGCGTTCATACCCATAGACCCATCGCCGTGCAACACAAGAACCTGTTTGTCTGGTTTGGCTATTTGCGCTCCAATCCCATACGGTAATCCCACACCCATTGTCCCAGTAACACCAGAATTTAGCCGATGACCAGGCAAATATGTCGATATAGATTGCCTTCCGAAATGCAAAATCTCGTTTCCGTCCACCGAGACGATGGCATCTCTGTCCAAAAATTCGTCTATTTCTTTACATAAGCGCAAAGGGTGTATAGGTGTCTGATCCGAATTAAGCAATGGGGCTGTTTGGGCTATTCTTTTTTCATTGGCTTCACGTAACCCTACAATCCAAGGAGATTCCAGTGCACCGGAAAAATCTGGACTCCTTTGTTGGGCTAATTCCAGTAATTGAGCCATGACTGCCTTGGCATCTCCAAAAATGCCCATTTCCACATCCCTATTATGACCGAGCTCCGCTTCATTAATATCTATTTGTATGATCTTTGCATTCGGTGCAAAGCGTTGCCCATAATTCATCATCCAATTCATTCTGGTCCCAACTACTAACACAACATCTGATTCTCTCATCGCAGTGGAACGTGCTCCTTGAAACGAAACAGCATGGTCTTCTGGAACTAAACCTCTTGACATGGGAGCTGTGTAAAAGGGAATACTAGTTACATCCACAAATTTTTCTAATTCTGGGGCGGCCCCAGAAAAAAAAGCACCACCACCCGCAAATAACAACGGCCTTTCCGCGTTGGCAATAAGTGCCATAGCCCTTTCAATATCTCCAGAAGTAGCCACTGGTCTGGTACGCTCGAGCGCCCTTGAAGGTGTTGGTACCGATTCCTCTTCCACCTCCTCGTAAAGTACATCTCCACCGCAATCAATATATACGGGCCCCGGCCTACCACTCTGAGCCTGTCGGTATGCAGTACTCACAACTTCCGGGAATCTAGAGGCCATAGTGGGTCTGTGCCAATATTTGCACAACGGTTGCATTATGCCTACCTGGTCTACTTCCTGGAAAGTGTCTCTTCCTATTTCATGCACTGCACTAGCCCCACCCAAAATAACCATGGGGGCACAGTCAATAGATGCGGTATAGACGCCTGTCAATAAATTTAAAGTACCAGGTCCAGAAGCAGCCATTACCACACTAGGTTTTCCTGTGACGCGAGAGTATGCATGGGCAGCCATAGCAGCAGCCTGCTCGTGCCGAAAGTCTACGGTTCGAATGCCTACATCTTGACACTCCATAATAGTATCGAAATTGGGTCCACCCATTAGGTAAAACAGGGTATCAACCCCTTCTTCCTTCAAGGTCCTAGCAATAAGATAATTACCGCTTACTTTCACCATCTGAAATATCTCCTGAAAATCGGATTGAACTTAGTTAACGGGGGCTAGGTTATCACAGACCCCAAAAAAGCCCCAAAAGCAATAAAACTTCAGCTATTTTGAAATATAATTAAGGCATTTGCAGCGGCCTGCATTTCGGCCTTATTGATACTAGTGCCGACCCCGTTACCGATAACTTTATCCCCGACCAACACCTCCACCACAAATACGGGATCGTGATCAGGTCCATCTTTAGATATCAACTTGTAATACGGTGTGAATGATGTTTTTGACTGAACTAGGATTTGAAAATCTGTTTTTGAATCCTTATGGTTTTTCATAAGACAGTTAATAGGTGATTCAATGTTCAGATTTTGCAAAATAAATTGACTGGCAGTCGAATATCCCCTGTCCAAAAACAGTGCCCCGACCAACGCCTCGAAAGCGTTAGCCAAATTGGATTCTTTATTTCTGCCTCCTGAGCCTTCTTCACCCTTGCCCAATAGCAAATAGTTTCCGATATCTAACTCTCTTGCAACATTTGCCAACGACACACCACTCACTATATTTGACCGCAGTTTGGTCAAATCTCCTTCATTGAAATCCGGGTATTTTTCATACAATGACTGAGCTATCACAGCATCAATAACTGCATCACCCAAAAATTCAAGCCGCTCATTAGATTGACAGTCGCCATTATTAGACTCGTTAACCCAGGAGGAATGAGTAAGGCTCAGATGGAATAGGTGTTTATCTATAAAACTATCTTCAAGCTTCGCCAACATTTAGAAATCCAGGTATGGCTAGACCGCCCCTTTAGGCCAAGGGGGCTGTGGTCGCTTAACTTCTCCTATGTAAGGCCTGCTCTCAAATAATCCTAGAAAATGGTTAAAAGCATCCACAGACTCCTCAGCTGGAGGAATAAAGGTTTTTATGAAGGCAGATTGGCCGTTACCAAATATGAAGGTAGGAGTCCCGAAAGCCCCGTGTACCTCGACCGCCTCGGTATGATCGCTTGCAATTATTTCTACAAGTTTGGGATCTTTCATATCGGATTTAAATTGCTCAATGTCCAAACCACACTCTTCGGCCAACCGAATGAAAAGAGAATCGTCGTTCAATGGCGCTCTTGACCCACCGTGTCTTTCAGTAAGCAACGCCAGGAAAAATTTATCGAAAAGCTCCGGCCCTTGCCTTTTGGCCGCCTCCCCTGCAATCGATGCCATCAAGGATCTGGTGGAAGTGTAATCTTCTTCTTGCCAAACCCTCCAATCACCAGGATCTTTCGCGTTACTCTGTTCTAAGGAAAAATTTCTCCAATTCAACTTTAGATCTTCACCATAATGCCCTTTTACTTTATCCAGCCACACGGCTGCATTGTAAACAAAGGGTCAAGCAAAATCGTAAAATATATCAAATTCCATCTTGTTCATACTTGCCTCCAATCCTTGTGAGTCGACTTTCGTTAGTTTACCTTAACCCGGCTGAAATGATACAACTTGACCTTAATACTAAGGTGTCTGACCTCCCAACACTAGTTGGTTGTTACATTTTGTTAACATTGACGTAATAACAACGTAACAGCGCAATAAGATAATCATAAAATACTAGGCTGTGCTCATTGTTATATAAAGTGAGCAAATAGAAAGTAAAAAGAGGATTGCTAATATGGCAAATGAATCGGCAGAATTACTTAAGTTAATGAAAGACAACGGGTGCGACATAATGGACCTAAAGTTCACTGATTTACCTGGTTCGTGGCAACACTTCTCTGTTCCAATTAGTGAGATAGATGACTCATTAGTGAATAATGGTGTTGGATTTGACGGATCAAGTATCAGGGGATTTCAATCAATTGACGAATCCGATATGTTGATTGTCCCAGACGCCCCTACAGCGAAGGTAGACCCGTTCTTTAAGGGCACAGTGACTTGCATTGCAGATATTAAAGACCCGGTTTCAGGCGAAAATTACACTAGAGACCCCAGGAATGTGGCCAAGAAAGCCGAGGCATACCTAAAAAGTACCGGCATTGGTGACGATTCCTTCTGGGGACCGGAAGTGGAATTTTTCATATTTGACTCAGTAAGATTCGGATATGGGTCAAACCACGGATTTCACGAGGTCAATTCTGATGAAGGAATATGGAACTCTGGAAGCGAGTATATGCTCGACGGAGAAACACTCAATAAAGGCAACAGACCGAGACACAAAGGTGGCTATTTCCCAGTATCCCCAGTAGATACGGCGCAAGACCTTAGAAGCGAAATGGTAAGAAGCCTTGTAAACGATTTTGGTATGAGGATAGAGGCTCAACATCATGAAGTGGCTACCGGAGGTCAGGCCGAAATAGACATGCGGTTTGGTCCCCTAGTAGAAACTGCCGACAATGTGATGATGTATAAATATGCTGTTCGTAATGTTGCCAAACAACATGGAAAGGTGGTGACTTTCATGCCCAAGCCACTATTTGATGACAACGGGACAGGTATGCACACTCACCAGTCAATATGGAAAAACGGTGAACCTTTATTTGCAGGAAACGAATATGCCGGACTATCTCAACTCGCTCTTAACTACATTGGCGGTCTAATAAAGCATGGTAAGGCTTTAATGGCATTGGCAGCTCCAACAACAAATTCTTATAAAAGATTGACTCCAGGGTTCGAAGCCCCAACAATTTTGGCATTGTCAGCTAGAAACCGATCGGCTGCGTGCAGGATCCCGATGTATTTCAATAACCCTGCTGCAAAGAGGGTAGAATTCAGATCTGCAGACCCCACTTGTAATCCTTATCTTACTTTTGCTGCTATGCTGATGGCAGGACTCGATGGAATAGAGAATGGCTACAGCCCAGGAGAGCCGCTTCAGCAAGACCTTTTTGAACTGTCTGCCGAAGAAACAGCAGCTTTCCCTCAAGTACCGGGAAGTCTTGATGAGGCTCTTAAAGCTTTACAGGATGACCATGAATTTTTACTCAAGGGCGGGGTATTCACGGAAGATGTCATCGAAAATTGGATAAGCTTTAAAACTGAAAATGATGTTGATCCAGTGAGACTGCGACCACATCCATATGAATTTCACCTTTCATTCGATGCATAATTAACCGAGTTATTTTGAAATGCGTCACTCTTTTCTTGGAGCGGCGCATTTTAATTTTGACTAGCGGGCAAGGGTCGAATTTGTTTGACACTTTTTTCACAAATGATTACTCTTTAATGCCTATATTTTCCCTAATTACAAGAACAAACAGAAGGCAGTAAACCCCTCCTAAAAGGATTTCCCGATGTTGGAAAAAAACAGTGAGGCAGTCGAGTACGTTCTCCGAGAAGCTAGAGAAAACGACGTAAAATTCATACGACTTTGGTTTTCCGACATATTGGGTAATATTAAAGGCTTTGCTATCACGGTGGAAGAGTTAGAAAATGCCCTCACGAGAGGCATGGGGTTTGATGGCTCTGCAATTGAAGGATATGCCCGGGCAGACGAAAGAGACCTATATGCCCTACCCGACCCGACCACTTTTAGCCTTTTACCTTGGAGGCCCAAAACAAACGCCGTCGCCAAGATGTTTTGTGACATCATCACACCGGATGATAGGGAATTTGAAGGAGATCCCAGGTTAGTTCTCAAAAAAACTCTTAAACGAGCATTAGAGAAAGGCTATACTTACTATGTTTCTCCCGAACTTGAGTATTTTTACTTCAAAGATTCAACTTCAACGGTAGGGTTAGATAACAGTGGTTATTTTGATCAAAATTCTACTGACGTAGGCACTGATCTGAGACGAGATACGGTTTTAACGCTAGAAGAACTAGGTATACCGGTAGAATCAAGTCATCACGAATCAGCACCAAGCCAACATGAAATAGACCTACGACACACTGATGCTCTAACAATGGCTGATTCTGTCATGACATATAAGTTGGTTGTAAAAGAGATAGCAGTTAATAATGGGTATCACGCTTCTTTTATGCCTAAACCGGTAGCGGAAATTAACGGCAACGGCATGCATACCCATATGTCCCTCTTTAGAGGGGATGAAAATGTCTTCTATGGAGAGGAAGATGAGGCCCACCTATCAACCATAGCAAAACATTTCTGTGCTGGACTTATGAAGCATGCCAGAGAAATAACTTTAGTAACAAACCAGTGGGTTAATTCTTACAAAAGGTTAGTCCCAGCCTATGAGGCACCAACTTACATAACATGGGCGGAGGTCAACAGATCCGATTTAATAAGAATTCCCTCATTTAAACCAGACCGAAAATCGTCCAGAAGAATTGAGTATAGAGCGCCCGACCCGTCCTGTAACCCGTACCTGGCTTTCAGTGTAATGCTTGCAGCTGGGTTGGAAGGCATTGACCATAAATATGAGATGCCCCCCTCGTCAACTAAGAGTGTTCATGAGATGTCGGAAACTGAAAGAACTTCTCTTGGGATAGAATCCTTACCTGGAAATTTATGGGAAGCTATACAGGTGACGGAAAAGAGTGACCTGGTCAAAAGAACCTTGGGCGACAGTGTATTTAACAGTTTTATTGAGAACAAAAAAATAGAATGGAACAGGTATTCTTCACAAATTTCAGCATATGAAGTAGAACGTTACCTACCCATTCTTTAATGAATGTGCCAGGCAACACATTGGGAAACAGATGAAATCACAATATGAAAATAAGGATTTAAAAAAACCCGTTAAACAAGGGCTTTATGACCCTATATTTGAGCATGATGCCTGTGGTGTTGGAATGGTTGCCAACATAAAAGGAAAGCAGTCTCATTCCATAGTTTCGCAGGGATTAGAGGCCTTATCTAATTTGGCACATAGGGGGGCCACGGGTGCTGATCCTGAGACAGGAGACGGTGCAGGAATCCTTATACAAATTCCTCATGGTTTTTTTAAATCAGAACTGTTATCTATAGGGTGCGATTTACCTGATCTGGGCCAATACGGGGTGGGAATGGCATTTTTACCATCTGACGAAGATCAAACGGGGTCAAGTAGATCTCTTATTGAGGAATGTGTTTCAAAACAAGGTTATGAGCTTCTTGCATGGAGGCAAGTTCCAGTAGATCCAGAAAAAATAGGTGTCCTCGCAAACCGAGACCGTCCTTGCATAACTCAATTTTTTGTTACCCCAAAAGAAAGGATCCCCGAAAACATTGACAGGGATTTGTACCTTTTGAGAAAAACCATTGAGTCTTCAATTGACGCAGCCGTTTTAGAAAATGCTGACGATTTCTATATATGCTCCTTGTCTTCGAGCACTATAGTCTACAAAGGTCTGGTAATGGCTGAACAACTAGAAGATTTTTACAAAGATTTAACTGATTCTAGTCTCATTAGTTCATTCGCTCTCGTACATTCCAGATTTAGTACCAACACTTTAGGCAGTTGGAAACTAGCGCATCCATACAGATTCATAATCCACAATGGTGAAATAAACACCGTCCGTGGCAACACCAATTGGATGTCGGCTAGAGAACAGGTTTTCGAATCAGCAGATCCTGATATAAATACAGGTGACTTGATTCCCGTTATTAAACCAGGTCAAAGTGACACTGCTGCTCTTGATAACGCACTTGAACTCCTCCTTGCTACCGGCAGAAGCATAGAGCACTCAATGATGATGTTGATACCCGAGGCTTGGGGTGATCACATACCTATGGAACAATCTAAAAAGGACTTCTATGAATATCATTCAAGCATAATGGAAGCGTGGGATGGGCCTGCTCTTGTGATAGGAACGGACGGGACAAAAGTCTGCGCAGTATTAGACCGCAACGGCCTTAGACCTTGCCGCTACTTAGTAACCACTGACGATGTGTTAGTAATGGCCTCTGAAACTGGTGTAATTGACGTCCCTCCCGAGAAAGTTCTTTACAAGGAGAGAATCTACCCTGGACGGATGTTTTTATTAGACACCAAAAAAGGAGAGCTAGTTAACGACAGTGATTTGAAAGCGGGTTTATCCGGTTCCAAACCATATGGGGAATGGCTTTCTAATAATCGGATATTTCTAGAAGATTTACCTGAGCCAGTAAAGGCAACTGATGAAAAAATCATCGACATCAAAAAACAACAAAACGCATTCGGATACACATTAGAAGATCTGAGAATAATTTTAGAACCTATGGCTTTAAATGGGTATGAACCTACAGGTTCGATGGGAAACGATGCTCCTCTAGCATTTCTCTCGGACCATAACCCGATACTTTTTAATTATTTTAAACAACTATTCGCCCAGGTCAGCAATCCGCCTCTGGACGCAATAAGAGAAGAGCTAGTCACTTCTTTAAGGGCGACAATAGGTGAGGAAAGAAATCTTTTTTCCGAAACTCCTGAACACTGCCGGCAGCTCACTCTACGACAACCAATAATTACAGATTCTGATCTTGCCCGTATCAAATCCTCTTCAGAGGCAAATTTGACGTCCAGAACCATATCCACTCTCTTTGACGTGAATAACACAAATGGCTTCAAGAATTCCTTGGAGAGGATTATAAAAGAAGCGTCAGTGGCTGTGAAAAAGGGTCATTCAATACTAATTCTGTCTGATAGAGGCGTTGATGAATCACATGCGCCGTTACCCAGTTTATTGGCCACCTCAACAGTACATCACCATCTGATCAGAGAAGGAGAGAGGGCAAAAATCGGAATCGTTGTGGAAACAGGCGAGGCACGAGAAGTGGCACATTTTGCTGCATTAATAGGCTATGGAGCAGGGGCAATAAACCCTTATTTGGCTATAGCAACAATTAAGAATCAAATAGCTCTCAAAGAGTTTGAGCGTGACATATCTGAAGATGAGGCGATCAATAACTACTTGGCTGCATCTCATAAAGGTATCTTAAAGATAATGTCAAAAATGGGCATATCAACGATACAAAGCTACAGAGGAGCTCAGATCTTTGAGGCGGTTGGATTGAACCAAACCATGATAGATAGATATTTCACCTGGACTCCCTCCAGGATAGGTGGAATTGGGATAGAAGAAATAGCGAAGGAATATAAAAACCGACACGAGTTCGGTTATGGCACCCATAAACATTCTTCCGATTTAGATGTTTCCCAAGGTGGGCAATACCAATGGAGGAGAGATGGCGAGTTTCATATGTGGAATCCAAACACTATCACCTCTCTTCAACATGCGGTCAGGGAGAACAGTTGGGAGAGTTATGAACAATTCGCAAATTCCGTAGACCAAGAAACGAAAAGGCTTAGCACTATAAGGGGGTTGTTAGAATTCAAAAAATCTGGGGACCCAATTCCCGTCAATGATGTCGAACCCGCGAAAGAGATAGTTAAAAGATTCGCTACTGGTGCAGCATCGCTGGGATCAATCAGTCGGGAAGCCCATGAAACCATGGCAATAGCAATGAACAGGATACAAGCTAGGAGTAATACCGGCGAAGGTGGTGAAGATTACACTAGATATACATTAGACCCCAATGGAGATTCTAGAAACAGTGCAATTAAACAGGTTGCCTCAGGAAGGTTTGGAGTTACCATCAATTATTTGGCTAATGCAAAAGATATCCAAATTAAAATGGCCCAAGGATCCAAACCTGGGGAAGGTGGGCAACTTCCCGGGCACAAAATAGATGAATATATCGGTGGAGTTAGAAATTCCACTCCGGGAGTGGAACTTATATCACCGCCCCCCCATCATGACATCTATTCAATTGAAGATCTCGCTCAATTAATACACGATTTAAAAAATGCGAATCCAGAAGCTAGAATCCACGTAAAGCTAGTTGCGGAGGCTGGTGTAGGCACCATAGCAGCAGGCGTTTCTAAGGGGCACGGCGACGTCGTGCTAATAAGTGGGGACACAGGCGGAACGGGAGCATCCCCAGAATCATCAATAAAACACGCTGGTTTGCCCTGGGAATTAGGAATAGCTGAAACCCAGCAAGTACTAGTGATGAATGATCTCCGAGGTCGCATCGTGGTACAGGCTGACGGCCAAATCAAAACCGGACGAGACGTGGCAATTGCATGCTTGCTTGGAGCAGAAGAATTCGGACTGGCTACTGGTCCATTAATAGCAATGGGCTGCATCATGCTAAGAAAATGCCATCTAAACACATGCTCGGTAGGAATAGCTACACAGGATCCAGAATTACGCGAAAAATTCACGGGAAAACCAGAACACGTAATTAATTATTTTTTCTTCATAGCAGAACAACTGAGGAAAATAATGGCTGATCTAGGGATCAAGAAAATGGACGACATGATTGGACGCACAGATCTTCTAGATAAAAAAACCCTGATAACCCATTGGAAAACAAAAGGGGTAGATTTTAATCAATTACTTCATATGCCAGAGGTCCCAAAAGAAGTGGCAAGGCATAAGGTGGTCGACCAGGACCATTCGCTAGAAAAGGCGCTGGATAATGATCTAATAAGAGAGGCGGCAGCCTCAATAAACACTGGTAAACCTATTAAGATCACAAAGGCGATCGATAACTCTTATAGGACCGTAGGAACTACTCTAAGCCATGTGATTGCAAAAAAATATGGTGAAGAAGGCTTACCAGACGACACTATCTCGCTAGATTTCACAGGTTCTGGAGGACAAAGCTTCGCAGCATTTCTCAGTAAAGGAGTGTCCATAGACCTTAAAGGCGACGCTAATGATTATTTTTGTAAAGGTCTGTCTGGCGGTAAAGTAGTAATCCGACCACATGAAAAATCTACCTTCAGTCCGGAGGAAAACATCATTATCGGTAACGTGGCGTTGTACGGCGCGACAGGGGGACTGGTCTTAATAAAAGGTATCGCTGGGGAACGTTTTGCCGTGAGGAACAGTGGTGCTGAAGCTGTGGTTGAAGGAGTTGGTGACCATGGATGCGAATATATGACTAAAGGCAAAGTAGTCATTCTAGGGCCAACTGGACGCAATTTTGCTGCGGGGATGAGTGGTGGAGAAGCCTATGTATTTGACGAAAACGGGAAATTTGAATCCATTTGCAACAAAGGTTTGGTTAATCTGGAAGAAGTATCTGAAGAAAAAGATTTGAATGACCTCAAGAG
>CEWR01088736.1_pt1 | contig 49142 bp, 41 predicted proteins | sample 356321 | NCBI WGS metagenome assembly CEWR01 (sample SAMEA2621551, study PRJEB7988) | marine metagenome | biome: marine biome (ENVO:00000447); feature: mesopelagic zone (ENVO:00000213); material: "saline water (ENVO:00002010), including plankton (ENVO:xxxxxxxx)" | depth 790 m
TTTTTTGGACTGCAAATGTAATTACAAATTATGAATTGACAATTATGAAAATTAAATTATTTTATAGTTATGAATTTGCGTTAGGAACTGAATACACATCCTTTTTTGTTTTTCGCAAAAGAGATACAGTGGAAAGCTCGACCTTTAAATAGCGTCATAAAAGTTAATACCTTTCAGCTTGCGATTTTCGTGAACTTATGTTGCTGGTTTATACTCCTTTTTATCAATAACAATTTTTGCGATAATTTCTTTTAAGATTTCAGAAGTTCCTCCTCCTATTGGCCCTAATCTACTATCTCTTAATAAACGTGCCATTGGATAATCTTCCATATAACCATACCCACCTAATAACTGAAGTGCGTCATAGATCACTTCATCTGCCATTTTTGTAGACAATAACTTAGACATACTAGCTTCTTTTACAACATATTGTCCGTCATTTAAGCGTTTTGTAATTGAGTAATTATACTCTCTACACATATCTACTTTACTTGCCATTTCTGCAATTTTGTGTCTTAAAGCCTGAAACTTGTCTAAAGATTTACCAAAAGCGATTCTTTCCTGCATATACTTGACTGCGTAATCGACAGCAAATTCTGCTCTTGCATGTGCATTTACTCCCATTATTAAGCGCTCTAAGGCGAAATGCTGCATTATGTAAGGAAAACCTTTTCCTTCCTCTCCCATTAGGTTTTCTAAAGGAATTTCTACATTATCAAAAGCAATCTCACCTGTATCTGATGCATGCCACCCTAATTTATTTAACTTAGTCGCAGAAACTCCTTTTGAATTTCTATCAACTACAAAAATGCTGATTCCTTTATATTTATCTGAAGGGTCTGTTTTGGCTGCAACTATTAAATAATCTGAATACACACCATTTGTAATAAACGTTTTTGATCCATTTAATATATAGGTATCACCTTGTCTAATTGCCGTTGATCTCATGCCTGCAACATCACTACCTCCAAAAGGTTCTGTAATACACATACAACCAATCATATCCCCCTCAACACTTGGTATTAAATATTTTTGTTTTAGAACTTCACTTGCTTCTTCGTTTAAGTGAGTCATTGCTAAATATTCATGCGCCCACATTGCAGCTGCAAATCCACCAGAATTTATTTTTTGTAATTCTTCTAAAAAGATAACTGTATAAAAAAGATCGAGATCCATTCCTCCATACTCTTCTGGAGTTGACAAACCAAAATACCCCATTTCACCGAACTTCTTCCAAATGAAACGCTCTATTGATCCACTTTTCTCCCATTTCTCTATATGAGGAACTACTTCTTTTTGTAAAAATTCTTTAAAACTTGCGCGAAATGCTTCATGTTCTTCAGTAAAATACATACTGTTCATAAGCCAATGAATGTGTTTGTTATTTATTTATTTAGCTAACAAATATAAGACTATTCTATCATACAACTTCAAAGGAAAATCGTCGATATTTTTTAATTCTGAAATATCTTGAAGTTCAGCAACTTCATCTCTATAATTAAATATTTTTTTACATAACTCATAATCTATGTATGGGTTTATGAGTAATTCCTTGAATGTAACAGTGTTTACATTTACTTTTTTGATGGCAGGTTTCTCTATAATTTTGAAGATTGACACTACTTTTTCTACAACCTCTTTATCTAAACCCCAAACTTCATTAACTTGACTTTCGAAAGAAAATCCTTGTAATTTAGAACGATACTTAATAATGCGTTCTGAAAATGCGGGCCCAATTCCACTAATTGTTTTAAAGTCCTCTGCTGTTGCTTTGTTAATATCTGTAGTTGAAACCTTGTTCTTCTTATTTTTGTAATGAAATTGGTTCGCTCCTAATAAAGAAAGAACAGGTTTTTGCTGATTTCTTTTTACAACCCAATCAGGAAACTTAAAATACTGAGAAATTTTATCTAATAATGAATCTGAAACTTTAGTTACTTTTTGAAATTCTTTTTTTGAGTTGATGAATTTATTGGTTTTCCTAAATGCTAGTAATCTATCAATCTCTTCTAAAGACATTCCTAACTGCCCCCCTTTATAGTCTGTAATATAATTAGGATTAAAAGGATACATTTTAGGTTTTCTGTTTTCAATTTCAATAGCTTTTAAGCTATCTATTTCATATTGAAAAGCAAGTAACTCTGATTGATCTACATCAGTAATTTTATCCGAAGAAAAAACATCTGTGTAAATAGATATTTGAAGAAGAAGGATTAATAATACTAAAAGAAAAATCCCATTTCTTTGGCTTTTGTTGTACCAGAAATGGGATTTAAATATTTTCATAAAGTATATCTTACATTAACTTTTAATTGCTGAAAGATATTTTTTCATATCGTCTCTTACTTTTGGGAATAAAAGCAATAAACCAATCATGTTTGGGAATACTAATGCTAAAATCATTGCATCCGAGAACTTTATCACCGCATCTAAAGTAGCTGCTGCTCCAATTATAACAAATAAAAGGAATAAAATTTTATAAGTCATATCGGCCGTTTTACCTTTTCCAAAAAGATATTTCCAAGATTGTAAACCATAATAAGACCAAGAAATCATTGAACTAAAAGCAAATAAAACAATTGCAATCGTTAATATATAAGAGAACCCTGGAATCACTGAGTCAAAAGCCATAGATGTTAAATCTACACCACCAATAGAACTTCCATCCGAATTCAACACAACATTACTAAGTCCGTCTCCTCCATACTTAAATACACTTTGCATATTTGAGCCATCAATATTAAAAAAGATGATAACTAAAGCTGTCATTGTACATATTACAACAGTATCTATAAAAGGCTCTAATAAGGCTACAACACCTTCAGAAGCTGGGAATTTAGTTTTTACTGCTGAATGCGCAATTGCTGCAGAACCTGCTCCTGCCTCATTAGAGAAAGCAGCTCTTTGAAAACCAACAATTAAAACACCTACAAAACCACCTAAACCTGCCATAGGGGTAAATGCTCCATTAAATATTAATCCAAAAGCATCACCTATATAATTAAAGTTTGCGAAAATAATGATCAAACAAGCTAAAACGTATATTCCAGCCATAAAAGGAACAATTTTTTCTGTGATTTTAGCAATACGCTTAATACCACCAATAATTACAATACCAACTAAAATTGCTAAAATAAGACCGATAATTAAACCTGAAGCACCACCATCTATATTAAATAATGTTTTTAACTGAACAGCTGCTTGGTTAGATTGAAATGCATTACCTCCTCCAAAAGAAGCTCCAACGCACAATACTGCAAACATTACAGCTAATACTTTACCAAGACCTGCATAGCCATTTTCCTTTAATCCTTTAGATAAATAATACATTGGACCACCATAAACAGTTCCATCTGCATCTACATCTCTATATTTAACACCCAATGTACATTCTACGAACTTTGTAGACATCCCGATAATACCACAAACAATCATCCAAAAGGTTGCTCCAGGACCACCTAAAGCAATTGCCACTGCAACACCGGCAATATTACCTAAACCAACGGTTCCAGAAACTGCTGTTGCTAATGCTTGAAAGTGAGAAACTTCTCCTTCTTTGCTTTCATCTCTGATTGTATCTACAACATCTCCGTCTACAATATTAACTGCAGCACTTTTATCTGCACTATGTTCTTCTATATCGTCATATTTACCCCTTACAGTATTTATTGCTAAACCAAATTTGGTTATTCCTGGAAACTTAAAATAAATTGTAAAAAAAGTAGCTCCTAGAACTAAAAGTAAGACAACAAAAGGAATGTTATATCCCCCAATAGGAACTGATGTTAATACAAATCCTTCCCACCATACTGCTACAGGCATAAAGGCATCATTAATTTTCTCGTCTAATCCTTTATCTTGTGCAAATGTTAAAAATGGAACTGCTAAAAAAAGCAGTGATAGAAGTTTTTTATTCATAATAGGTTTTGATTAGTTTTTATTTTGTGGTTCGCAATATCATAAAAAAATGCTCTTTTAACAAGTTTTCAGCGTTAAAAGTATTTTTATGACAAGGTTTCTTTAAGTTTCACTAAACCTTCTTTAAATGATCTTGGATAAAACTCTAGCACTTTATTTGTTTTTAATAAATCGAAACCTGTTTTTACGGGTCTTTTAGCAGTTTGGTTTAAAGTTGATGTGGAGATGGGTTTAATCAAGCTTTTATCTAAATGAAAAACTGTGGCTATTTGTTGCGCAATTTCAAAAATACTTAGCAATTTATTGGATGAAATGTGATAAATACCTGTTGCTTTTTTATCCATAGAAATTTTACAAGCCAAAGCTAAATCTTCAACATAAGTCGGAGTTCTAAATTGATCGTCTACAATTGTAATTTCTTTTCCTTTAGACAGCATTTCTTTTACCCAAAGAACAATGTTAGACCTTTTCATATCCAACACCTTACCATAAACCAAAATAGTTCTTAGAATAGTAAAATTAATTTTTGATTGTATCAAAACCTCTTCTGACTTTAACTTAGACACCCCATAATAACTTAAAGGATTCGGTTTGTCTGTTTCTTTGTAATTACCTTTAATTCCATCAAAAATAAAATCTGTAGAAATATGAATTACATGAGCATTAATCTCTTCAGAAACTTCTGACAACCATTTTACAACAGTTGTGTTTAACAAATCACAAGCTTCCTTTTTATTTTCACAATCATCAACTTGCGTCATTGCAGCTGTATTAATTATAAAATTTGGCTGAATTTCTTTTATGTTTTTTTTTAAAATTATTTCATCAGTAATATCAATAGAGGTATAAGAAAAGTCCTCTCTACCACTTCTGTTTTTTCCTCTTGAGAAAACAAAAACTTGATATTTATGTTTATCCTTCAACAATAAATTTAAAAGAGATTGACCTAATAAACCATTGCTTCCTGTAATTATAACTTTTATCATTTTAAAACAATTCTCTCAGTTTCGTTATTTGCTCTGGCCTCCCTAAAACAATTAAATGAGTATTGGCAACCAATTTAATTGAAGCATCTGGATTTATTACATAATCCTTATCTGGGGTTCTAAACCCTATAACTGTACACCCTGTTTTTTTTCGAAGATCTAAATCTAAAATTGTTTTATTTAAATACATTTTAGGCAATTCATTTACAGCTATTTCTTCTAAATTAGCAGTAGTTTCACCTTCTATTGTTAATCTATCTACAAACTCAATAACATCTGGAGTTACCACTAAAGAAGCCATGTGGTTTCCACCCAACTTGTCTGGCATGATTACATTATCTGCGCCAGCAATCTTTAATTTACTATATGAGCTTTCTTTGGACGCTCTACTAATAATTGTACAATCTTTATTTAATTGTCTAGCGCTTAAAACCACAAATAAGTTATCTGCATCTGAAGGAAGGGCAGTAATTAAATTTCTTGCGTTTTTTATACCCGCTTTAATTAAAATTTCGTCTGTAGTACCATCGCCTTCTACATTTAATATTTCTTCTGCATCTAATTTTTCTGTCAGATTTTTATTTTTTTCAATTACAACATATTCTTTTTGATAGTTTTTAAGTTTGACAATTGCTTGTTTTCCATTTCTACCAAAACCGCAAACAATTGTATGACCTTCTAGTTTTTCGATTGTTTTTTGCACTCTTTTAAGTTTAAGTTGTTTAAATAATTGTCCGCTAATAATATATTCAGTAAAAGATGAAACTGTATAACCAAATATAGAAATACTAGTTAAAATTAAAAAAATTGTAAATATTTTTTCTTCTGGACTTAACGGATGAACTTCACCAAAACCAACTGTGGTTATTGTAATTACCGTCATATACAAAGCGTTTACAAAAGTATCTCCAGACAGAATCATATAACCCGTAACTCCAATTGCTAAAATTGTAAAGAAAAGAAATAGTGTTTTGTATAATTTAGACTTTATAATATTCATATTTTACAAATCAAAAACCGAACTTCTTTTGGTGGAAATCATATCTTTTAAACGTAGTAAAAAAGCCAACGTTAAATACAATCCAAAAGACAAACCCACGGTTACAAAAGTTATATAGATAAAAAAAATACGTACATTTTTTGCACGCATACCTAGTTTATCTGCAAGTCTTGAAAAAACTCCAAAACCATGTCTTTCAAAAAAATGACGAATAGCATGTGTATAATTCATCTAAATATCTTTTAACGCAAGATACTATAATCATCTGATTTGTTACAAACATTTAAATCAAAAATGAATTGGATTGATTAACTTTGCGCTTTTCATCAAAATTCACCATTATTGAAAGACCAAGAATACATAGAAGTTTACGGAGCAAGAGTTCATAATCTTAAAAATATTGATGTAAAAATTCCTCGTGAAAAACTAGTAGTTATAACTGGTTTAAGCGGAAGTGGAAAATCTTCTTTAGCTTTTGATACCATTTATGCTGAAGGGCAAAGACGCTATATAGAGACATTTTCTGCTTATGCTCGTCAATTCTTAGGAGGACTAGAAAGACCCGATGTTGATAAAATTGATGGACTTTCTCCAGTAATTTCTATCGAACAAAAAACAACAAATAAAAGTCCACGTTCTACAGTAGGTACCATCACAGAAATTTATGATTTTTTAAGATTATTGTTTGCTAGAGCTGCAGATGCGTATTCTTACAATACCGATCAAAAAATGGTAAGCTATTCTGATGAACAAATCAGACAACTTATTTTAAAAGATTTTGCCGATAAAAAAATTGCAGTTTTAGCCCCTTTAATCAAGTCGAGGAAAGGACATTATCGTGAACTTTTTGAACAGATCTCTAAACAGGGTTTTTTACGAGTTCGAGTTGATGGAGAGATCAAAGAAATAGAAAAAGGGATGCGTTTAGATCGATATAAAATGCATGATATTGAAGTTGTCATAGATCGCCTTTTGATAAATGAATCTGCAGAAAAACGCTTAGAAGAAACAATAAAAACAGCATTGTATTCGGGTGATAACATAATGATGGTTATTGATATTGATGACAATAATCCACGTTATTTTAGTAGAGAATTAATGTGCCCAACAACAGGTATTGCATATCCAAACCCTGAACCAAACACATTTTCTTTTAATTCGCCAAAAGGTGCATGTAATACTTGTAATGGCCTAGGAATTACAAATGAAATCAATCTTAAAAAAGTAATACCAGATTATACTATTTCTATACAAAATGGAGGAGTTGTTCCTTTAGGGGAACAAAAAAACAGTTGGATCTTTAAACAAATTCAAAATATTGCAGAACGTTATAAATTTAAATTAACAGATGCTATAAAAGACATTCCTAAAGAAGCATTAGAAATTATTTTAAATGGTGGAAATGAATCTTTTGAAATTGAATCTAAAACTGTTGGAATTACCAGAAACTACAAAATTGATTTTGAAGGTATTGTTGCTTTTATAACCAATCAATACAAAAATGCAGAAAGCACCTCTATAAAACGCTGGGCAAAAGGTTTTATGGATGAAGTTTCTTGCTCAAGCTGCGGTGGAAAAAGATTAAAAAAAGAAGCACTTCATTTTAAAATTACAGATAAAAATATCAGTGATTTAGCACAAATGGATATTACAGAATTGGCTTCTTGGTTTGCAACTATAGAGAAGGATTTATCTAAAAAACAACTCATAATTGCTACCGAAATATTAAAAGAAATAAGAACTAGAATTCAGTTTCTATTAGATGTTGGTTTAGATTATTTAACGCTAGACAGAACTTCTAAATCACTTTCTGGTGGAGAAGCTCAAAGAATACGTTTAGCAACTCAGATTGGTTCACAATTGGTTGGAGTTCTCTATATTTTAGACGAACCAAGCATTGGTTTACATCAACGAGATAATCAGAAATTAATAGATTCTTTACTAAAATTACGCGATATTGGTAACTCTGTTTTGGTTGTGGAGCATGACAAAGACATGATTGAGCATGCAGATTTTGTTTTCGATATTGGTCCTGGAGCTGGAAGACATGGAGGAGAAATTGTTAGCGAAGGAACTTTTGAAGATTTAATAAAACACAAAACATTAACTGCTGATTATTTAACTGGTAGAAAAGTAATTGCTGTTCCCAAAAAACGTAGAGAAGGAAATGGAAAGTCCATCAAACTAAAAGGGGCAAATGGCAACAATTTAAAAAATGTTTCTGTTGAGTTTCCTCTAGGTAAAATGATTTGTGTTACAGGAGTTTCTGGAAGTGGAAAATCAACCTTAATAAACGAAACATTATATCCCATTTTAAATGCCCACATATACAGAGGTGTAAAAAAACCAATGCCTTATAAGAAAATTGAAGGGTTAGACCACATAGATAAAGTGATTGCAATCGATCAGTCTCCAATTGGTAGAACTCCAAGATCAAACCCTGCAACCTATACAGGAACTTTTTCTGAAGTTAGAAGCTTATTTGCAAAAACACCAGAAGCTGCAATTCGAGGTTATAAACCTGGTCGATTTTCATTTAATGTAAAAGCAGGACGTTGTGAAACTTGCCAAGGTGGAGGTGTAAGAGTCATAGAAATGAACTTTTTACCTGATGTTCAAGTAGAATGTGAAACCTGTCAAGGAAAACGTTTTAACAGAGAAACTTTAGAAATAAGATATAAAGGAAAATCTATTTCTGATGTCTTAAACATGACGATTGAAGACGCAACAGATTTCTTTGAGATGATCCCAAAAATCCACAGAAAATTAAAAACTATCAAAGATGTTGGACTAGGTTATATAACTTTAGGACAACAATCTACTACACTTTCTGGAGGTGAGGCCCAAAGAATAAAATTAGCTTCAGAATTATCTAAAAGAGACACTGGGAATACGTTTTATATTTTAGATGAACCAACAACAGGTCTTCATTTTGAAGACATTAGAGTATTAATGGAAGTACTTAACAGACTAGCGAATAAAGGAAATACAGTTCTAATTATTGAACACAATTTAGAAGTTGTAAAATTGGCAGATTATATTATTGATGTTGGTCTAGAAGGAGGTAAAAATGGTGGTGAAATTCTATGTACAGGAACACCAGAAGAGGTTGCAAAACATAAGAAAAGTTATACTGCTCAATTTCTTAAAAAAGAACTAATTTAGCAGGCTGCTGTTTTTTATGGCACAAAATCTAAAACAAACTGATTATGACAAATGATGATAGAAAAATAAAAGAGAAACTACAGACAAAAACCTGGAATGAAGTAAAAACAAACGATTCTTGGGCTATTTTTAAAATAATGGCTGAGTTTGTTGAAGGGTACGAAAAACTAAGTAAGATTGGACCTTGTGTCTCTATTTTTGGTTCTGCACGTACAAAACCAGATCATCCATATTACAAATTAGCAGAAGAAGTTGGTTTTAAATTAACTCAAAATGGTTTTGGTGTAATTACTGGTGGTGGACCAGGAATAATGGAAGCAGGTAATAAAGGAGCAAGAAGAGGAAAAGGTCTTTCTGTTGGTTTAAACATTGAACTACCTTTTGAACAACACGATAACCCTTGGGTTGATCCAGGTAAAAGTCTAGATTTCGATTACTTTTTTGTTCGTAAAGTAATGTTCGTAAAATACTCTCAAGGTTTTGTTGTTATGCCTGGTGGCTTTGGAACAATGGATGAACTTTTTGAAGCGATTACATTAATTCAAACAAACAAAATTGGCCGTTTTCCTATTGTTTTAGTGGGTACAAAATTTTGGGGAGGAATTATTGATTGGATTAAAAATACACTTATTGAAGAAGGAAATATCAACGAAGAAGATTTAAACCTTTTTAGATTGGTTGACACTGCTGATGAAGCTGTTGAACATTTTAATAAATTTTACAGCAAATACAAGTTAAAACCAAACTTCTAATATATTTTTTAATTTTAGTTTGTTCAAATTTATTATTCTTACAAACTAAAATTAAAAAAAATGTTTTACAGTACTTAAAGCAAATATATCATACAGGAAATAAATTAAGAACAAATACTAATCGGTTTTCAAAAAGAAATATATTTCTTAAAACGAATCCTTACAAACCCTTAAAATTTGTAAAATTATAATTTGAAAAAATCTCTAAACATATTTATTTTCTGTTTTTTTATATCTCTATTTGCATTTGCACAGCAAAATTCGATCGCTATAAAATCGACTTTAGATATCGATAAAGATGAATTACTAATTCAACAAGAAATTATTTTTCACAATACATCGGATTCAACTCTAACAAATATTTACCTCCATAATTGGGCGAATAGTTTTAAGGATAGAAAAACACCTTTATCTAAAAGATTTATTAAAGATTACAAAAAGAACTTATATTTTTCTGCAAAAAAAGACTTAGGAAGAACTACTATAAAAAATCTTACTGTAAACCATGAGGTCACGAACTTTATGGAAGTAAAAAATAAAGCTGATATTTTAAAGGTTCCTCTTGTAAAACCTCTAAAACCTAATGATAGTGTAAAAATATCTATTGCTTATATTATAAAATTACCAAATGCAAAATTTACTAATTACGGAAAAACTAAGGAAGGTTACCATTTACGTTTTTGGTACATAACACCAGCTGTTTACAATAATGACTGGCAATTAATGAGCAATTTAAATATTGATGATTTATACGAAAGTGGTACAGATTTTACTATTGAAATTAACATCCCAAAAGAATATGTTTTAGAAAGTAATTTATATCAATACAAAACGGAAAATAAAAATGTCACTAGTTACTATCTAGTTGGAAAAAACAAAACTGACATCATTTTAGGAATCAATAAAAGCAAAAAGTTAAAAACTTTTAAAACTAAAAAAACTACAGTTTATACAGATGTATTTAATGACGATGTTGATCATAAAACAGCCATTGATATTTTAAATAGAGAATTACTTTTTATTGAAAAATATTTAGGAAAATATCCTCACAAAGAAATATATATTGATAAAATTACACAAACCAAGAACCCAGTTTATGGCTTAAATCAATTACCCAATTTTTTACGTCCTTTTTCGGATACTTTTAAATGGGATGTTACTATGTTTAAGGCATTAACAAAAAAATATATAGAAAACACTTTACTGCTAAATAAAAGAAAAGATTATTGGTTTTTAGATGGACTACAAAACTATTTAATGTTAGAATATATAGAAGAGTTTTATCCCAATACAAAATTATTGGGTAACTTATCTGATAAATGGTTTATAAAAAATTTCCATATCTCCAAGCAAGGTTTTAATGATAAATACCCTGTAGTTTATCAATTTATATCAAGAAAATTTTTAGATCAAGCACTTGTAACATCCGCAGATTCTTTATCAAACTTTAATAGAAAAATTGCAAATAAATATAAAGCAGGATTAGGTTTTAGGTATTTAAAAGGGTTTTTAGGTGACAGTATATTAAACAGTAGTATTAAAGAATTTTATCAAAAGAATGAAACAAAAATAATTTCTAGTTCAGAATTTCAAAAGATTTTATCATCAAAAACTGATAAAGACATCGATTGGTTTTTTAATGATTACATCAAAACAAACAAAAAAATCGACTATACAATAGATCATGTAAACGTAAAAGAAGATAGTTTAGAAATCACCATTAAAAATAAAAGAAACATTACCACCCCTGTTTTATTATATGGTTTAAAAGACAAAGAAATTAAGTATAAGAAATGGTTTACAAATATTGAAACTTCTAAGACTGTTACGATACCAAAAAAAGATTTTAATAAGGTTTCTTTAAATTACGAAAATATTTATCCTGAGTTAAATACTCTAGACAATTGGAAGAGTTTAGAAAATAAAATTTTTAATAAACCTTTAAAATTGACTTTAATAAAAGACATACAAGATCCATATTATACTCAAGTTTTTTATCAACCAGAAGTAAATTATAATTTTTATAATGGTCTTGTCTTAGGGGTAAAACTCCACAACAGACCTTTAATAAAAAGAAACCTAGAGTTTAAACTCGCACCTTCTTATGCAATAAAAAGTAGTTCATTAATTGGTAGTTTTTCTGTTTTATATAATCAATATTTAGAAAAAACTAATATCTACAAAATTATGTACGGCGTTTTTGGACAAACCTTAGATTATGCTCCAAACTTATCTTACACTTCCTTTGTACCTTTTGCGAATATTATTTTTAAGAGAAAGTCTTTAAGAGATGCAACTTCAGAATCTATAAGAGCCAAATTAGTTCATATTGACAAAGAAATAGCTGCTACAGACATTAGAACGGATCAAGATAAATACAATGTTTTTAGTATCAGTTACAATTATATAAATCCTGATATTATAAAAGAATTTAGATATAACTTTAGTTTAGAAGTTGCTGAAAAATTCTCTAAAGCTGGAGTTGACTTAAGGTATAGGTCTTTATCTACTTCGGATACACAATTAGATTTTAGGTTTTTTGCAGGTGCTTTTTTAAATAATAAAACTGAAGGAGATTATTTTAGTTTTGGATTGGATAGAGCGAATGATTATTTATTTCAACTTAATTACTTTGGTAGATCAGAAGATACCGGTTTTTTTAGTCAACAATATATCACTGCTGAAGGAGGGTTTAAATCTGTATTACCAACAAGATTCGCAAATCAATATATGTTCGCATTCAATTCTAGTTTTGGTTTATGGAAATGGATGGAATTTTACAATGACGTTGCTTTTTTAAAAAATAAAAATAATCCTATTTATTTTGGATATAATAATGGAATTCGCTTTAACTTTGTTCATAATATACTAGAAGTGTATTTTCCTTTATACTCAAATAACGGATGGGAAATATCTCAAAAAGGATATCCTCAAAAAATTAGATTTACTTTAACTGGAAATATAAATTCAATTTATAATTTCTTTAGAAGAGGATTTTTATAAAAATCAAATAAAATCAAATATTTTGTATAATCTTTAACAAAATAGTTTTTTTACACACTTTCTTTAACATATTCTCAGGTAAATAAGATATTTTTAAATATCAATTAAAAAAACTATCTTTGCACCAGTCTAAAACCTTATAAAAATGCTGCAAGAAACGATTCCTTTAAATACTCAAGAAATTACATTTAATGATTTTAAAAGAGAAGTTTTAAATGACTATAGAATTGCAAAAGTTAGTAGAGAGTGTAGTTTATTAGGTAGAAGAGAAGTGTTAACTGGTAAAGCTAAGTTTGGAATTTTTGGTGACGGAAAAGAAGTACCTCAGTTGGCGATGGCAAAAGCTTTTAAACTTGGTGATTTTAGATCGGGTTACTATAGAGATCAAACTTTTATGATGGCTATTGGTGAGTTAACTCCCCAACAATTTTTTTCTGCTCTGTATGCACATCCAGATATCAAAGCAGATCCAATGTCTGCAGGAAGACAGATGGGTGGCCATTTTGCAACACACAGTTTACATGAAGATGGAAATTGGAAAAACTTAACTGAGCAATATAATTCTAGCTCAGACATTTCTCCTACTGCTGGTCAAATGCCCCGTCTATTAGGTTTAGCACAAGCTTCTAAAATTTATAGAAACGAAAAAAGTGTACAACATAAATCTAATTTTTCTATTAATGGAAATGAAGTTGCTTGGGGTACAATTGGAAACGCAAGTACAAGTGAAGGTTTATTTTTTGAAACCATAAATGCAGCAGGAGTTTTACAAGTTCCAATGGTAATGAGTGTTTGGGATGATGAATATGGAATTTCAGTACACGCTAAACATCAAACAACAAAAGAAAGTATTTCTGAAATTTTAAAAGGATTTCAAAGAGATAATGAAAAAGACGGTTATGAAATTTTTGTTCTAAATGGCTGGGATTACGTTCAGTTAGTTGATATATATCAAAAAGCAGCAAAAATTGCAAGAGAAGAACATGTACCTGTTTTAATTCACGTAAAAGAATTAACGCAACCACAAGGTCATTCTACTTCTGGTTCTCACGAAAGATATAAAGACAAAGAAAGACTACAATGGGAAATTGACTTTGATTGTATTACCAAAATGCGAAAATGGATTTTAGAATTTCAACTAGAAACAGAAACTGGCGATATTTTACGATTTGTAGATACTGAAGAAGAGTTAATTACAATTGAAAAAGAAGCAAAAAAAGAAGTTACAAGCGCAAAAAGAAATGCCTGGAATGCTTATCAAAATGATATAAAAGCAGAACTTTCTAATGCTGCAGAAATATTAGAAAACATTGCAAATAAAAGTGAAAATGGTACTTTTATACATAAATATAAAAAAGACTTATTAGCAGTAGCTGAACCTTCTAGAAAAGATATTCTATCAACTTTAAGAAAATGTTTGCGCTATTTAAAGGATGAGCATTTTGCAGAAAAAATCGTACTACAAAATTTTATAAAATCATCTCTTAATGATGCTTATCAAAAATACTCCACACATTTAACTAGTGAAACTGATTTAGGCGCATTAAATATAGAAGAAAAGAAACCAATATATTCTCAAGAGAAAAAATTGGTTGATGCTAGAATTATAATGAGAGATAATTTTGATGCAATTCTAAAAAAACATGATGATGTTGTAATTTTTGGTGAAGATGCTGGTTTTATTGGTGACGTAAATCAAGGTCTAGAAGGTCTTCAAGAAAAGTATGGAGATATCAGAGTTTCAGACACTGGTATTAGAGAAGCTACCATTATAGGCCAAGGAATAGGACTCGCAATGAGAGGTTTAAGACCTATTGCTGAAATTCAGTATTTAGACTACTTGTTGTATGCACTTCAAATATTAAGTGATGATTTAGCTACACTACGCTACAGGACTTTTGGTAAACAAAAAGCACCTTTAATCATAAGAACTAGAGGACATCGATTAGAAGGAATTTGGCACGCTGGTTCACCTATGGCTGGAATTATAAATAATTTAAGAGGAATTCATGTTTTGGTTCCCAGAAATATGACAAAAGCTGCTGGATTTTATAATACCTTGTTAGAAGGAGATGATCCTGCTTTGGTTATAGAATGTTTAAATGGATATCGTTTAAAAGAAGAATTACCTATAAATTTAGGTGACTTTAAAATTCCTATCGGAGTTGTAGAAACAATCAAAGACGGAACAGATATTACTGTTGTTTCTTATGGGTCTACTTTACGCGTTGTAGAAGAAGCTGCAAAAGATTTAAATCAGGTTGGTATTGATATTGAAATTATTGATGCACAAACTTTATTACCTTTTGATTTAAACCATGATTGTGTAAAAAGTTTAGCAAAAACTAACAAACTATTAGTTGTTGATGAAGATGTGCCTGGAGGAGCTTCTGCTTATCTTTTACAAGAAATTTTAGAAAATCAAAACGGATATCAACATCTAGACAGTAAACCTTCAACATTAACCGCTAAAGATCATAGAACTGCTTATGGTACAGATGGGGATTATTTTTCTAAACCATCTGCTGAAGATATTTTTGAAAAAATATATGACATTATGCATGAAGAAAATCCTGCTAAATTTAAGAGTTTGTATTAATCTAAAGTCTTTAACAAAGTATAAAAAGCTCAAACAATATGTTTGAGCTTTTTATATTTACATTACAATCTACAAGTTTAATAATATCTTTTTATTATTTTAGGAGCATGAAATAAAAAAAACTCATGAAAAAACTACTACTCTTTTCAATAATTTTATTATTTACAACCACTAATGAAGTAAAAGCACAAAGAAAAAAATCGAAAAATAAAAATACAGAACAGACAGCAGTAGTTCCTAAAAAAAGTAAAACTCCAAAATACTCAGATTTTGTAACTTCAAAAACAAAAACGGATGAAGGGCTTTTTAAAGTTCATGAAACCAATGATGAATTTATATATGAAATTCCTAAATTATTTTTAGGAAAGGAAATGTTATTAGTTACAAGACTCAAAGAACTTCCTGCAGGACTTGGAGGTGGATATGTAAATGCAGGCTCAAAAATTAATACGCAAGTTATTGTTTGGGAGCAATTTAAAAACAAAATACTGTTAAAAGTAAAATCATACAATGCAGTTGCAAACGATTCTTTGCCAATTTATAAATCTGTAGTCGCGAATAACTTAGAACCAATAATTTATGCTTTTGATATTAAAACTCAAAACATAGACTCTACAGCTATTTTAGTTGATGTAACAAAATTATTTTCTACGGATGTAAAAGCAATTACAGCATTCCCTGCAAGTTTCAGAAAACGATATAAAGTAAAAAAGTTAGATGCTTCTAGAAGTTTTATAAATAACATAAAAAGCTACCCCAAAAACATAGAGGTAGTTCAAGACTTTACCTTTGATGCAGATGCACCACCAAGTAATTCTAAAACAAATACGATTACTTTACGCGTAAATCAATCTATGATTTTATTACCAGAAAATAAAATGATGCCTAGAATTTACGACAAAAGAGTGGGGTATTTTTCTATGGGAAATGTAGATTATAGCTCTGAAGCTTTAAAAGCAGATAACAAAAGATATATTAAACGTTGGCGATTAGAACCTAAAGACATCAATGCATACAATCGTGGAGAATTGGTTGAACCGATAAAACCAATTGTGTATTATTTAGACCCTGCAACTCCTCATAAATTAAAAAAATTCATCAAACAAGGTGTAGATGATTGGCAAAAAGTTTTTGAAACTGCTGGTTTTAAAAATGCTATTATGGCAAAATACCCTCCAACAAAAGAAGAAGATCCAGAATTTAGTATGGAAGATGCTCGTTATTCATCAATAAGATATGTTGCAAGTACAACCAGAAACGCAACTGGACCAAGTGTTTCTGACCCAAGAACTGGAGAAATAATTGAGAGCGATATTATTTGGTATCACAATCATTTACGATCATACAGAAACAGGTATTTACTAGAAACCGGAGCAGCAAATCCATCTGCTAGAACACTAGAAACTCCTGCAGAGGAAATTGGAGAAATGATGCGAATGGTCATTTCTCATGAAGTTGGTCATGCATTAGGTTTACCTCACAACATGGCTGCAAGTTATGCGTATGACGTAGATTCTTTACGATCTGGAAAATTTACTCAGAAATTTGGAATTGCAGCTACCATTATGGATTATGCGCGATTCAATTATATTGCACAACCAGGTGATGAAAATATACGATTTATAAGACAATTAGGTCCTTATGACCATTATTCAATTAACTGGGGGTATCGTAAAATTCCAAATATAGAATCTCCAGAACAAGAAGTAAAAATTTTAGATAAATGGATTGACAGCAAAGCAGATAATCCAATATACAGATTTGGAAATCAAAGATTTGATCCTTCTGCTCAAACTGAAGGAATCGGAAATGATCAAGTAAAAGCCTCTACTTACGGAATAAAAAATCTGAAAATTGTTGCTAAAAACTTACCAAGCTGGACATCTAGTCAAACGAATAACTATGAAGATTTGGCAGAATTATATAGAGAACTCTTAAGTGTTTGGAGCAGATATATAGGTCATGTAACAGGTAATATTGGTGGTGTATATGAGTTTAATAAAAAACCAAATCAAACCGGTAATATTTATATTCCTGTAACGAAAGAAAACCAAAAGGAGTCTTTAATTTGGTTGCAAAAAAATGCATTTAAAACTCAAACTTGGTTATTAGATAAAAATATTTTAGCCAACTTTAAAGAAAGTGGGTATACTGACTTAATGTTGCGTTTGCAAAATAGACAATTGTACTCGTTACTAAATGCAAATAGATTAAAGAGAATGATAGATGCTGAAGTTATTCAAGATGATTTTTATGCTATCTCTGATATGATAAGAGATTTAAGAACTGGTCTTTTTTACGAAGCAAATTATTTAAAAAATGTAGACGTTTTTAGACGTAATTTACAGAAGTCTTTTATTGATAGATTAGCCGTTTTATTTAACAGTAAAGAAACTAAAAACACTGATATTAATTCTATAATTAGAGGTGAATTAGAAATAATGAACTTTCAATTAACGATTGCTAAAGGTAGGCGTATAAACAGAATTACAAAATATCATTATAGAGATTGTTTAGCTAAAATTAAAGAAATATTATATCCTAAAAATTAATTAATTTCTCAATAAATTATTACCTATTGCACATTCTAAACAGCGTTTCTTTGCACAATAGGCGTTTTTAAGTTCTAATAAAGCTTGACTTTCTAAAGCTGTTTTTGATCTAATTTTTAGATCAGAAAAATTAGAAATAATACTATTTTTTTCTGGTGAAATTTGCCTAATTAATTGCATAATTTCTTCCTCTTCAACCTCTCCTCGACTCTTTAAAAAGACAAATTTTAATGGAATAATTGTGTTGATTAATAGTAAATCTATAAATGATTTAGATATTTTTTTTTGAGATTTTTTTGATACACTTTCAAAAGTAAAATGTGTTGTCCAAAAATCTTGAATTGCAAAAGAAAACAGTTTATAAAACTCTTCTTTTTTGTTAATACTCATTAATTTTGAGAATAAGTTTTGATGCGTAAAAAATAAAGATGCTAATTGTGCAATTCTTATTGTTGGAAAATTATGAGGACGCATTCTAAAAAACTGAAACTGTTCGTTGGCAATTGGCTCAAGATTGTATTTGTGCTTCAAATATTCATATTCTTTTTTTAGTTGCCGATAATAACTTACTTCTGGTTCTTTCTCCAAAAAACTTGCTTGTCCAAAAAACAAAGCTGTTAATTTTTGCTCATCGTAACAAACCTTTCTAACAATAGAGAAATCAATAGATTTGGCAAGTTGTAAAAAGGAATCTCCATTAACCTTTAATCCAAAATTCTTAGCTATTAACTGAAATAAAACAGCTTCAAAGTCATAATTTGTTTGCTGTAATAATTCTTTAATAAAAATTGCTTTTTGTTCTAGCCTTTCAAAATACAAACGCTCTAACCAGTTATCAATTAAAAATGTATCCGTATTTTTAATTTGATTTTCACAAAGAATCCAATTTTGTTTACGGTCAATAAGATTTTTATAGTTTAACAACAATTTCTCATCAGCGAAATTTTTTAATACTAAAGTTGGTAAAGGTTTATTGTTTTTCGTAAAAACAACGGAATCATGCTCCCATACAACATGTAAAATCACTGCATCAAAATTAACGTCTTCTTCATGTTTGTGTAAATACCAATCTGAAGATTTTATATGCATTTCAACATTGCCAGCCCAAAGCTGATTGCCAATATTTACTTGAGAATTTAAAAAATCAGGTCCTGAATTTTTATTATGAATACCTGACTTTAAAATAGTTATTTTTTGGTTTTCAGTTGTACATAAATCTCTTTTAGAAAACAGTTTATACTGCCAGAGATAGTACAAAAATTCTTCTTTCATCTTTTTTTGCTTCAATCTACAAAAAAATTTATTCCCTCATAAGTTTTACTAATAGAATCAGAAAAGTTTGTTTTAATTATTAAACTATTTTTGTAATCTAAATTAAAAGAATGAACACAATAGAAAGTTTAAAATGGCGGTATGCTGTTAAAAAATTTGACGCTAATAAATCCCTCACAAAAGAACAAGTAAGCACCTTAAAAAATGCATTTAATTTAACGGCAACTTCTTACGGTTTACAACCATTAAAATTAGTTGTTATCGAAAACAAAGCGATTCAAAAAGAATTGGTTTCGCATTCTTGGAATCAACCTCAAGTGTTAGATGCTTCTCACCTTTTAGTAATTTGTGTTCCAAAAAAATACACAAGTGAAGAGGTTACGAAGTATTTTAATTTAGTCCAAAAAATCAGAAATACTCCAGATGCAATTAACAATCCATTTAAAGATTTTTTAACTGCTGAAATTGAGAAGAAGACACAAGAAGAATTATTTCTTTGGAACAAAAACCAAGCTTATATTGCTATAGGCAACTTACTAACAGTGTGTGCTCTAGAAAAAATAGATTCTTGTCCTATGGAAGGATTTATTTCAGAAAAATATAACGAAGTTTTAAAATTAGAAGCACATAATTTAACGGCAACTTTAGTTTTACCTGTTGGATTTAGAGCTAATGACGACTATATGAAAGATTTAAAAAAAGTACGCAAAAATATCGATGATGTAATTATAGAAATCAATTAATCATCAACTAAAATTTAATGAGCCTTCTTTTAAAAGAAGGCTTTTTTTTGGTCTATAAAAACTGTACTTTTGAAGAACTAATTTTAAGAAAATCATCATGAATCAAGATATAAGAAACCAAGAGCCAAAATCAGTTTGGAATCATTTTGCAGATTTAAATGCTGTACCTCGTCCTTCAAAAAAAGAAGAAAGAGTCATCCAATTTATGGTTGATTTTGGAAATAACTTAAACCTTGAGACTTTTGTTGATAAAGTTGGTAATGTATTCATTAAAAAACCGGCAACTTCTGGAATGGAAAACAGGAAAACAGTTGTAATGCAAGGCCATATAGATATGGTTCACCAAAAAAATTCAGATACTATTTTTAACTTTGATGAAGAAGGAATTAAAATGTATGTTGATGGAGATTGGATAAAAGCAAAAGGCACAACTTTAGGAGCAGATAACGGTTTAGGAGTTGCTGCAATCATGGCTATTTTGTCGTCTTCAGAAATTTCACATCCCGCAATTGAAGCTTTATTTACAATTGACGAAGAAACCGGAATGACTGGAGCAATGGGCTTAGAAGGTGGTGTTTTAGAAGGAGAGATCTTGCTAAATTTAGATACAGAAGAAGATGATGAGATCGGAATCGGTTGTGCAGGTGGTGTAGATGTTACAGCAAAAAGAAAATATGCAGAAGAAGATATCCCAGATAATACAACAGCTTTCTCAATAACTGTAAAAGGTTTAAATGGAGGGCATTCAGGAATGGATATAATTAAAGGTTTAGGAAATGCAAATAAAATTATGAATCGGATTTTATTTGATGGTTTTGCTAATTTTGGTTTACGAATTTCTGAAATTAATGGCGGTAGTTTACGAAATGCTATTCCTAGAGAAAGTTTTGCAACAGTGGTTGTAGACACTATTTCTAAAGAACCTTTTTTGTTTGAAACCGAACAACTTGTTAACAATATTAAAGATGAGTTTTCAACACTAGAAAAAAACCTATCCATCGAAATACAAGAAATTACATTAACTAAAAAGGTAATGGAATTAGGAGTTCAAGAAGGGTTTACAAAAGCAGTTTACGCTGGTTTAAATGGAGTTTACAGAATGAGTACTGATGTTGATGGTTTGGTAGAAACATCTAATAATATTGCACGAATCATTGTAAAAGATGGTGCTATAAAAATTGGTTGCTTAACGCGTTCTTCATCAGAAACTAATAAGTGGGACTTAGCAAATTCTTTAAGATCTTGCTTTGAATTAGCTGGTTTTGAAGTTGATTTTTCTGGTAATTATCCTGGTTGGTTGCCAAACGTTCATTCAGAAATTTTAAAAATAATTTCCGATATTTATAAAGATCTATTTAAAGAAAACCCAAATGTAGCTGCTTGTCATGCAGGATTAGAATGTGGAATCTTAGGGCAGAATTACCCAGATATGGATATGATTTCTTTTGGACCAAATATCAAAGGTGCACATTCTCCAGACGAAAGAGCTCAAATTTCATCAACCCAAAAATTTTGGAAATTTTTACTAGAAGTTCTTAAAAACACTCCAGAAAAAACAACATAAACCACAACAAAGAGATTACTAAAAGAGGCAATAGTTTTATCATTTAAAATTGTTTAAAAACATCAATAAAAAAGATTCAACATATTGTTTATCAGGTGTTTGATTAATTATTTTTCTTGTTAATATCTTTAACTTTTATAAAAGAGAATAAATTGTAATTTTACTCTTTAAACACATACATTTTTTAATGGGAAAAATAATTGCAATAGCAAATCAAAAAGGTGGTGTAGGTAAAACTACAACAAGTATAAATTTAGCTGCTTCTTTAGGCGTTTTAGAAAAAAAAGTACTGCTAATTGATGCTGATCCTCAAGCAAATGCGTCTTCTGGTTTAGGAGTTGATGTGGATTCTGTAGAATTTGGAACTTATCAGGTTTTAGAACATACAATTTCTGCAAAAGAAACTATTGTAAAAACAACTTCTCCAAATGTAGATATTATTCCTGCTCACATTGATTTGGTTGCCATAGAAATAGAGTTGGTAGACAAGCAAGATCGAGAATATATGCTCAAAAAAGCTCTGGCAGAAATTAAAGATGATTACGATTATATTATCATAGACTGCGCACCATCTTTAGGCTTAATTACATTAAATTCTTTGGTTGCTGCAGATTCTGTAATTATTCCTATTCAATGTGAATACTTCGCTTTAGAAGGATTAGGAAAACTATTAAATACAATAAAAAGTATACAAAATATTCATAATGCTGATTTAGATATTGAAGGCCTATTACTAACGATGTTTGATTCACGTTTACGTTTATCAAATCAAGTTGTAGATGAAGTTAGAAAACATTTTTCTAGCATGGTTTTTGATACAATTATTAGAAGAAATACACGTTTAGGTGAAGCACCAAGTTATGGAGAGAGTATTATTGCTTATGATGCCACAAGTAAAGGAGCTGTAAATTATCTAAATTTAGCACAAGAATTAATAAAAAAGCATTCGTAAATGGCAAAAGCAACCAAGAAACAGGCTTTAGGAAGAGGACTATCTGCCCTATTACAAGAAACACCAAACATTAATTCCGCATCGGATAAAAATGCAGATAAAGTTGTAGGTAGTATTATAGAAATTGAACTTGAGTTAATTGATGTAAATCCCTTTCAGCCAAGAACTTATTTTGATGAGGAAGCTTTAAGAGAACTTGCAAATTCTATTAAAGAGTTAGGTGTAATTCAACCAATTACAGTAAGAAAATTAGAAGGAAATAAATTTCAGTTAGTTTCTGGTGAACGAAGATTTAGAGCATCAAAATTAATAGGAAGTAAAACAATACCCGCATACATAAGGCTTGCCAACGACCAGGAAATGCTGGAAATGGCTTTGGTTGAAAACATTCAGCGTAAAAATTTAGATCCGATTGAAGTAGCACTTTCTTATCAACGTTTAATTGATGAGATTCAGTTAACCCAAGAAGAATTAAGTACAAGGGTTGGTAAAAAACGTTCTACTGTAACAAACTATTTGCGTTTGTTAAAATTAGACCCTATTTTACAAACAGGAATGAGAGACGGTTTTATTTCTATGGGGCACGGACGTGCTATGATTAATGTTGAAAACACAGATGATCAATTAGCAATTTATGAAAAAATTATACGTGAAAAATTATCTGTAAGACAAACAGAAGATTTAGTTAAAAGCTTAAAATCTGGCACCATTGCAAAGCCTAAAAAGAAACCAACGCCTGTTTACATAAAAAACAGTTTAAAAGATATTAGTGAATATTTTGGTCACAAAATAGACATTACTGTTAGTAATAATGGTAAGGGAAAAATTTCAATTCCCTTTCATTCTGAAGAAGATTTCAACCGCATAAAAAACTTATTAAAATAAGTGTTTTTAAAAAAAATCATATTAGTTCTATTTATCGCATTCTTTTCTGCGAATCTTTTTGCGCAAAAAGATGCTACGAACGTAAAAGCCAAAAACACAAAAGAAAAAAGAAAAATACAAGAAGCACAAGGAGTTTACAATCCATTGTCACCTTCTAAGGCAGCTTTTTATTCCGCAATTTTTCCAGGTATGGGGCAAATTTACAACAAGAAATATTGGAAAGCTCCAATTATATGGGGTGCTTTAGCAGTACCAACTTATTATTACCAAATAAATAACAGTGATTACAAACGGTATAGAAGGGCATACAAATTAAGGAAAAATGGTTTGCAAGACGAATTCACTTTAGATGACGGATCTACATCAGTTTCATTAGAAACATTAGAAACAGCACAAAAACAACTTAGAGAAAATAGAGATATGTCTTTATTGACTGGGGTAATTATATACATATTACAAATTGTTGAAGCAAGTGTAAATGCACATTTACTTCAATTTAATACCGATGATAACTTATCATTTAAACCAGTACTAATAATGGATCCAATTAGAATAGAAACACCAACTGTTGGATTGACAATTAAATATAATTTTTAAAATGAAAATTGCACTTTTAGGTTATGGAAGAATGGGGAAAGAGATTGAAAAAATTGCAATCTCAAGAGGTCATGAAATAGTCATTAGAAAAGGTGTTGATAATAAAATTGATATTACACTAGCTGATGTAGCTATCGATTTTAGTGTTCCTACTTCAGCTTTTAATAATATTACAAACTGTTTAAACAATAATGTGCCTGTTATATCTGGTACTACTGGTTGGTTAGATAAGTATGACGATGTACTTGCTTTGTGTAAAGAAAAAAAAGGTGCTTTTATTTATGCTTCAAATTATAGTTTAGGCGTAAATATCTTTTTTGAACTCAATAAACAATTGGCAAAAATGATGAAAACTGTAGAAGGTTATAATATTTCTATGGAAGAAATTCATCATGCAGAAAAATTAGACGCCCCGAGTGGAACAGCAATTACTTTGGCTGAAGGAATTATAGAAAATACCTCTAAAAATAATTGGGAATTAGGAGGAGAAGCGTCAGAGGATACGATTGCGATTGCTGCCAAAAGAATATCTAAAGTTCCTGGAACACACACTATTTTGTATAACTCTGAAGTAGATACTATAAAAATTAAACACACTGCTCATAGCAGAAAAGGATTTGCATTAGGTGCTGTTATTGCTGCTGAATGGATTTATGATAAAACAGGAGTTTTTTCTATGAAAGATGTGTTAAACATCTGTTAAAAACTGTAACATTTTACCTATTTTGCGCCTTATAAAACAATCGAATTTCATCCTTTTTAAAGGAACATAAAAATATTATTATGACATTTACACAGTGGTTTCTATTTTTTTTAGTTGTACAAGTAATTCATTTTTTAGGAACTTGGAAACTCTATGTAAAGGCAGGTAGAAAGGCTTGGGAAGCTGCTATTCCTATTTATAATGGGATTGTATTAATGCAAATTATCAATCGCCCAAAGTGGTGGGTAATTTTATTATTTATCCCTATCGTAAACTTGTTAATGTTTCCTGTTATTTGGATAGAAACCATTCGAACTTTTGGTTTTTATAAAAAATCAGATTCACTTTTAGTACTTATAACATTAGGGTTCTATACTTTTTACATTAATTATGCAACAGATGCAAAATACAAGGCTGATAGAAGTATCAAACCACGTTCTGAATTCGGCGAATGGGTTAGCTCTATTGCATTTGCAATTATTGCCGCAACTTTGGTGCATACTTATTTTATGCAGCCATTTACCATACCAACATCCTCTTTAGAAAAGTCCTTATTAGTTGGTGATTACCTTTTTGTAAGTAAGTTTCATTATGGAGCTAGAGTTCCATCAACTGTAATTTCGGCACCTATGGTTCATGATTCTTTACCTTTTACAGGCACAGCATCTTATCTTAAAAAACCACAATTACCTTATACACGTTTACCTGGTTTACAAAAAATTAAAAATAATGATATTGTTTGTTTTAATTGGCCTGCAGATTCTTTGGCAACTATGTGGGGAGATTATTCTGGTAAATTCACATACAAACCTGTTGATAAAAAAACAAATTATGTAAAACGTTCGGTTGGTATTGCTGGTGATTCTTTAGAAATGAGAAATGGTTATTTCTATATCAATGGGAAAAAGAACGAGTTACCTTACAGGGCTAAACTACAATTTTATTATACGTTTGAATGTAAACAACCGATCAGTCAAAGCACATATCCAATATTTTTATTGAGCAAAGAAAGAACAAGAGTATACAAAATTTTATCAGAATATTGGAACAATGATAAAGTTCAGGACGCGATTAAAAAAAATGGAAGCTTATCCAAAATTGGAGAAGATTCTTTATACACAGAAGTAGCTGGAGGTGTAAATCCACAATTTGCTAAAAGATTAAAAATGATTAATGTTGACAATAAAATAAACATTAATTTAACTGAAGAAGAAGTTATTAGACTAGAAAAACACCCACTTACAGTTTCTGTGAAAAAGATAAATCATGGTGCAGACAATGCTATTTTTCCTCATGTAAAAGAATTTGGTTGGAGTCAAGATAATTTTGGACCCATTTATATTCCTAAAAAAGGAGCTACTGTAAAGTTAGACTCAGAATCACTTCCTTTTTATAAACAAATCATCAAAAATTATGAATACAATGATTTGGTTATTAATGGTGATGATATTTTTATCAATGGAAAAAAAGCAGAATCTTATACGTTTAAACAAGACTACTTTTATTTAATTGGAGATAATAGACACAACTCTTTGGATGCACGTTATTGGGGTTATGTTCCTTTTGATCATGTATTAGGAAAACCAGTTATGATTTGGTTTAGTTGGGACGCAAATGCACCTAGTTTTACTGCTAAATTAAAATCAATAAGATGGGATAGAATGTTTACGACAGTTCACGGAGAAGGAGAGCCTGTTTCTTATCGATATTTTGTTTTTGCTTTAATTGCGCTTTATATTGTTTATAGTTTTTATAAAGGAAATAAAAAGAAAGTTTAAAATACGAATATAAAAAGCTGAACTTTTTTAATAAATTCGCTAAGATTTTAGTGTACACTATTGATGACTGTAAATGAATACTGAGACTAAAACTGCCACTAATATTATGTCATTATTTATTCCAACATACTTCTCACCTATTTCTCAATATTCAGAAATTATAAAATCTGGTGAAATTATTTTTGAAATGAATGATAATTTTCAAAAACAAAGCTATAGAAACCGATGTTACATTTACAATTCTAGTGGTAAACAATTATTAAGTATTCCTGTAAAACATCAAATTAAAGATGGACGAAAAGAAACAAAAGATACTTTAGTAGAAAATGATTTTCCTTGGCAGGATCATCATTTTAAGTCTTTAAAAATAGCGTACAGAACCTCTCCCTTTTTTGATCTATTTGAAGATGACATTGCTCCTATTTTTGAAAAAAAATACAAATACCTTCAGGATGTTAATATTGATACTTTTTTATTTATTGAAGATGCTTTACAATTAAATGCACACTTTTCTAAAACTAAAAAGTATGAAGTTGAAACTACTGAAAATGATTTTAGATTGTTTGCAGAAAAAAAACATCAACCAAAAAAAATGGTAGAAAGGTACATACAAATGTTTGATGATGAACATGGATTTATACCTAATCTTTCCATTCTAGATCTACTATTTATGGAAGGACCGAATGCGATTAGTTATTTATAAAATAATTCTATTATTTTTATTAAAACCTTTTTAAATCTAAAAAACTCCAAAAAACTAAGTTTCTATATGCAAAAATTAAAAGAGTTTCTAAATAGTATTAAAGATGTACCTCAAAAAAGCATGGATACATTAATAAATATAGCAGTTGAAAAAACCTATAAAAAAAATGAGGTTATTACTGAGATTGGTGAAATTTCAAAAAATTTCTATATTATAAAATCAGGTGTTATTCGATCTTTTTATACTGATGAAAAAGGGAAACAATATATAAGAACTCTTTTTACTATCAATAAAGCGACAGGCTCTCTAGGTTCATTATTAACTAAAAAACCAAGTAAACTTGCTTATGATTGCTTATCTGATTGCGTGGTCTATAAATTCAATTTTGAAGAGTTAAAAAAATTGACTAAAACAGATATATCGATAGCAAATTTATATAGCACCATGATGGAATATCTCTTTTTATTAATGGAATCTAGAATTTACGATTTATCAGTTTTAAATGCTACAGAAAGATATCTAAAATTAAAAACCGAAACACCTGATATTGAAAACCTTGTACCTCAATATCACATTGCTTCATATTTAAATATCTCTGCCGTGCAATTAAGTCGAATTAGAAAAGAAATTTTTTCAAAATAAAAAATCCCTTAACATATGTAAATCTTTTTAATACTATAGTTCTTTATATTTGGGTCTCAATATCCCCCGATTAATGTTGTAGTATAAGAAGGTTTATTCTAATAATAAACCTTTTTATATGACAAAATTCATAATACACTATTCACTTCACTTTTTAATTCCACTTTTAATAGCCTATTGGTTTTTCAATAAAAACTGGAAAACTGTTTATCTAGTTTTCTTGTTTTCTATGTTAGTAGATCTAGATCACTTGTTAGCAAATCCTATTTTTAAAGAAAATAGATGCAGTATTAATTTTCATCCATTACATTCTTATATAGCTTGTGGAGTTTATTTTTTAGGTCTATTATTTAAGAAAACAAGAGTTATAGCAATCGCATTACTATTTCATATGCTAACTGATTTTGTAGATTGTTACCTATAGTTTTATATACCTTTTAACTAGCCCATTAATTTGCTCAGAAATTGAAAGTTTGATTACTATAAATAAATACAAAAACGTAATTAAAATACTTTTTATAGCGATGTTAAATATTGGTGAAATATCACTATTGTAAAATTCTATACTTGGTAAGGAAAAGTTCCAAAAGTAAAATAATAGTAGTAAAACTAAAATAATAAAAAACATCTTCCAAGATTTATCTGTAAAAGGAGTGATAGAAAATTTACTTTTCACAAAAAATAATTTTACTGAATTAAAAACTAGAATCGTTATTAAAGTTGCCATGGCTAAACCATTTGTACCAAAATCTAATTGAAAGTAAAAAAGTTTATTTAAAAAGTAAACAGTCAAAGCCATACCAACTCCAATTGGCAGTGTAATTCTGTAAAATTTAGAATTGCCAATTATAGCACCATTATTACCTAAAAACATAGTGTACAACTTTGCTAATGATATCATTAAAACAACCAACTCACCACCTGCATATCCTTTTTCGGGCATCAATTTAAATAATTCATGAACACCACAATTAACCAGTAAAAAAAATAATCCTCCGATTAAAAATAAATTAATAGAGCTTTTTTTATATAAATTTTCTACTTCTTTAGTATCAGAATCATTTAAAGATTTTGATGTTAATGGCTGCAAAATCTGAGTCATTGCTCTACTTGGAGCTTCAATAAAAGAACCTATAAAAACAGCAACTGCATAGAAGGCTGCCTTTTCTATGGTTTCTTTACCAGGAATCATAATTTTATCAATATCTAATAAAAGAGCTCCTGCACTTCCCGCTAAAATTATGTACGCGGAATATTTAATAATTTCAGAAAAATTGTCTGGAAGTTTAAAATAGAATTTTGGTAAATAAATATAAAATGCATAACACATCATAACAAGGGTTCTTAAAACGTAAGCACCCGTCAAGTAGTAAATAAATTCTACTTTTGTAATCAACTCTAAAAAGACTGATAATAGCAAAACCATTACAACAACTCTATTCCATAGTTCTTTTAAAAGATTTCCAAAAACAGTTTGTAATTGTACTTTAGTCCAAGAGTAAAAAAGCTCAAAATAAGCACAACAGACTGCAATTATATAAATCGAAAACGTATAACTTCCTATATTTCTATTTTCTAGTGTAACGCTACTCATTATCCACTCATGCATATAATCCCAAAGAAAACCAAGAGGCAAAGCAATTAAAATTGGCAAGAATATTACGGATGATAAGAATTTATCTTTCTGTTCTTTCGTTTGGTAAGATGAAAAAAACTTAACAATCGTATATTGAACACCAAAGGCAGTAATTGGCATAATTATATTTGATGAAGAAAGCAAGAAAGTAACCAAACCATAAAATTCGGATTCTAAAATTCTTGGATAAAAAACAATTGTATTTATACCTCCAATTAAAAAAGCCAAATAGATAATTATCGTGTTTTTAAAAGATTGTTTTAATACGATTCCCATTTTTTTTATATACTTTTTATGATTTCTGATAAATTTCTAGTCAATTCTTTTCTATGGAATTGTTCAATATTTAGAGAATTCACTTTTAAACTTCCTTTTTTATATTGTTGATATAATTTACGAATTTCTACTGTTAATTTTTCTTTATTGTTAAAACCGACAACAACTCCAGCATTTGTGCTTTTTAGTATTTCTGATAAGTCTCCGTTTTCAGGACCAATTGCTAAAATAGGCCTTTTAGCCGTTAAATATTCAAATAATTTACCTGTTAGAATTCCTTCAGATTTTTCTACATTAGGAATCAATAACAACAAAACTTGTGCTTTCTTTTGATGTTCAATTGCCTTTTGATGAGAAACATAACCAATAAACTCAGTATTTTCTAATAAATTATTCGTTTCAATATCCACTTTTATAACATCAGAAATATCACCAATAAAATTAATTTTTAGATCTTTCTTAAAATCAGGGTTTTCGATGCTTAGTTCATTTAAAACGGTAAACAACAATTTAGGATTACTTTGTATTGGTAACAAACCTATATAAGAAATAGAAAATTTAGAATCTAAGTTTATCCGATTATTAGTTAAAACTTCATCATCAAAACCATTGGTAATTGCTTCGACTCTTTTTGCTTGTTTCGCAAACTCCTTTTTTAAAGAATTACTAACGGTTAAAACACAATCAGCATTTTTTAAAACGGTGGTTTCAAGTTTTATATTTTTATTTTTAGCAAATGATAATTGCTTAAACTCTTTGTTATAATACAAATCTGTCCAAGGATCTCTAAAATCTGCAATCCATTTTAAATTGTTTTTTTGACATAATTTTTTAGCAATTAAATGCATGCTGTGAGGCGGTCCTGTAGAAATTATAACATCAATTTTATTTGACTTTAAGTATGCTTGCAGATATTTAACAGAAGAGTTCACCCAGAATACTTTAGGGTCGGGAATAAAAAAATTACCTCTAACAAATGATAAGAAAGCATTATTCACGGAATTAGAAACATCACTTTTTTGTTCCTTTTTTTTCTTCCAAAAAAACAAATCTGTTGGTTCCCAAATTGGTTGTTTTAAAACTTTTATATTTTTTGGAACCTCATTAATTAAAGAAACATCCTCTTTTGGATAACTTGCATTATCAACTGTGTATACTATTGGTTCAATATCATAATTTTGCAAATATTTCACAAACTTCAACCAACGTTGAACACCAGAGCCTCCAGCAGGTGGCCAATAATATGTAATTATTAATACTTTCAATTTAAAAGGTTATTATATAAATGTAAGAGTTTTTTTGATGTTTGTTCCCAAGAAAACTCATTTCTAACAAAATGCTTTCCATTTTCACCTAACTGGGTTCTTAAAGTTTCATCTGAATATAGTTTTAAAACCTTATCTGTAAAGTCTTCTATATTTTTTTCTTTATGTACTAAACCTGAATTAGTTTTTTCAACCAATCGTTTTTGAGCAATGGCATCACTAACTAACAATGGTTTTGCTAAACTCATATACTGAAAAATTTTGTTTGCATACGCTACGTCATGTTGTAGATTTCTGTGTAGAGGAGAAATACAAATAGCACTAGCGAGTATGTAAGACTGGAATAAAGTAACATTCTGCCAACCTTCAAAATCTACAAATTTACTAATTTTTAATTCTTCAACTTGTTGTTTTAAAATTGTATCAGTTGTGTTTTTCCCAACAATAACTAATTTTAAGTTTGGAATTTTTTGCTGTAACGTTGCGACAGAACTTATGGCAGTTTGTAAGCCTCTTCTAATATTTGTATCTCCTAAATATAGAATCACAAACTTGTTTTTATATCTTTCTGTGATATTTACATCAACTTTATAGTCTTCAAAAAAAGATTTTCTTATCGTGTTTGGTACTAAAATAAATTTATCTTTTTCTAAAGGTAATCTATCGATTAAAGTATCTATAAATTCTGGCGAAACTGAAATTACTTTATCAGCTTTTATAATAAATTCTTCTTCTTTTTGTTTCCATCTTTTAGGTGAAATAATATACTTTCCTGGAAACTTTTGAAGATGTGGATACAACTTCATTACTTCAGGCATATTATCGTGCAAATCTAAAACAACAGGTAAATTGTATTTTTTATTAGCATTAATAACCGCTTGGGCTATTCTAATATCATGAATATGAAAAGCTTCAATTTTAGTGTCTTTTATAAATTGATGAATTTTGTTACACATCAAAAAAGTGTAAATAGGAACTGTATATGCCAACGCAGAAAGTTTGTATTCTAATTGATTAGAATAGTATCTTTTAATTTGAATTCCATTTATTACTTCTGAAACTTTTTCATCAGTATATTTTAAACAAAAAAGAAAAACTTCGTGACCTGCTTTTATTAAAGAAACTGCTTCATTTTCCACTCTTGGGTCAGGAGGAAAAGGAGCGTCTAAAATCATTCCAATTCTCATCTTTTAACTTTAATTATTAGAGAAAAAGACAAGCTTTTAGAACCATTTTGCAATAGTAATTGAGTTTCTCTGAATGCTCTATGTGGCTTATTTATTTGCAAAAAATCTAATTTTGATAAAAAGTAAATTTAGTAAAATCAGAAAGAAGTTAGATGGTATTTATAATATTATAAGCAAAAAAAAAAGAGATAATAAATTATCTCTTTCTTTTTCTCATAGCAACGTACCTTAAGTACACTGTAAATATATTACTTAATAGCCTTAATAACTAATAGTGTATTACCCTTTTTATAAAAAGCACACTTACCTAAGAATTTAAAAATCTACTAATTTGATTCTAATTTCTTACGGAATATTTGTAAAGTTTTATTATACTTGTACTTAAGTTTGAAATACATTTAACAAATGATAAAAAAGAAAATTTTCTTTTTACTTATCCTTTTTTTATATGCTGGTCTTATTTCATCTCAAAAATTAGAGAAAGATAATTTCTACCTAAAAAAAATCACCAGTTTTACAGACACTAATAACGATAGTTTAATTTATTATGCCAAAAAATTAAAGGGTTCTAAAAACGTATGTAATTTTTACCATGCAATAAATCTAGAAGCAAAAGCTTATTATCAAAAAAATAATATAAATTTAGCTAAAGAGAAAACTTTATTTGTTTTAGAGAATCTTAAAAACAGAAATGAATATTGTTTAAAAAGAAAAAAAATTACTGCTTTAAATAGGCTTTTTTGGATTTATAAAAATCAAACTCAATTTCAAGAAGCATTTGATGTTTTATTAAAAAGAATAGAAATTATTAATAGTCTAGAAATAAAAGATAATTATTATACAGCGAATCTTATTTCTGCGGAAAATAATTTAGCAATTATTAAAACAGTTTTAGGCCTTCATGAAGAAGCAAGAACTATATTAAAGGAAATACTTCCGAAACTTCCAGCTATTTATAATGATTTACATAAAAGTGATTACTTTTTAAAACTAAATATAACGTCAACGTTAAATACAATTGGAGAATCTTATTTAGAAACTAGCAAAAACAGTAATAGTAGTCATTTAGATTCTGCAGGAGTTTATTTTAAGAGAGCTTTTCTCATTGCAAAAACGTTTAACCTTCCACATGAAAACTCTAAAACTTTATATCAACTAAGAGAGGCTGAAGTTTTAATTGCAAAAAATAAATTTAAAGAAGCTTTAATACTTATTCAAAAAAGTAGCTCAAATAGTGATCAATTTAAAACTACACAAAACATAAATTCATTAAAAACTATTTGCTATTACAAACTTAAAAACAACGATTCTACGCTTTATTATAGTAGACAATTTTTAAAAACTTACACAAATAAAACCCGAATAAAAAAAAGATTAATTTCAATATATGATATTTTAGCAAATCAATATTTTAAAAACAAACAAATTGATAGTGCTTATAAATATTCTGAATTGACAATTAATGAATTAAATATATTAAGTAAAAACAAAAATGAAGTAAACAAATCGCATTACTTATATGATTATAAAAACGCACAAAAATTAAATAACCTACTTCTAAAAAAAGAAAAAGGGAATAGAAGCGTTTTTATATCTAGCACATTAACTATCATTTTATTAGGTTTTTTAATTGTTTATTTACTATTTAAAAGGAATAAAAAAATAGCAAACGATTTAATCGATATTAGAATCGAAATTGACGAAAAACCACTTCCACAAAAAAAAGAATATAATATTGATGAAACTTTAGAAAAAAAACTTTTAAAGGGAATATATGAACTTAAAAAATCTAAAGACTTTTTAGATCCAGACTTTAGTATAAACGTACTTTCCAAAAAATTGAACACAAATACATCCTATTTGTCATATATCATAAACAAAGAATTTAATCAATCTTTTAAACAATATATCACAGAATTAAGAATAGAATATCTTATTATAAAACTAACTGAGGAACGTAAATATAGAAATTATACAATTAAGTCTCTTGCTGAAGAAGTTGGGTATACAAATGCTTCTGCATTCACCAGAGCCTTTAAAAAATATAAAGGTAGTACGCCGTCTGATTTTATAAAATGTCTAAACCGTGATTAATTAAACTTCTTCTTCTTTTTTTTATCATATAATAACCAGCCCACGGAAACTAGGGTTAAAACAATATACGAAAATAGAGATATCATACCTCCTTGTTGTATCACTTTTGGCTCGAATTTATATTCTATTGTGTGACCTCCAGCAGGTATTTTCATTCCACGTAAAACATAATTCACCCTAAAATGGTTTGTTAATTTCCCGTCAATATATGCGTTCCAACCATCTTTATAATAGATTTCAGAAAAAACTGCAAACTGTTCTTTTTGACTTTTTGATTGGTAGATTAATTTGGTGACATCATATTTTAATAGTTTTATAGTTGCTGTTGTATCTTTTTCAAAATTGAAATTGTTGTTTTCTAATAACTTACTATCATCTAAAACAGCACTCTTTTTTGTGTTTAAAGAATCTAAAATCTGCATTTCAGCATTGGCAGATTTCACAAGTCTTACATTTTCAACAAACCAAACATTTCCATTTGCATCTGGATTTTGTTGTGCTAGTTTATAATCTTTTTTACCAGCTACTATAAAATATTTAGTGTTTAACATATTTAACACTTCTGTATTATTTTTTGCGATTTGATAATCAAATAACTCTTGATAACGCCCCATTTTTGCTGCATGATAACCTCCTATAGATTGATGGAAATACGAGGTACTTCCGTCTTGCATAGGATCTCCAGTAAAATTTGCTACTCTAAAATGTGTTTTATCTTTTAAAATTAATTTATCTGCATCTGAAGCTGTAAAGGGTTTTTCGACTTTTCTAGAAGGCTTAAAATCAGATTCATCTACATATTTTTTATTGACAGATATCAAATCAAATAAAACAAAAAGAGTTAAAACTAATATTGCAAAATTTTGTTTTAGCTTGTTCTTTAAACAAAGCCATAAGACACCTGCAGATAAAAGAACTAAAGCCAAAGAGCGTAAAGTATCAAAAAATAACATTGCTTTTCTATCAGCAATAACAGCATCAATTAAACCAGGTAAATCTTTATAATTTTGGTCTCTTAAACCTTCAAAGGTTGAAAAACAATGCGCCAATAAAAAACCAAGAACTATAAATCCTCCAAAAACATATACTGCTTTTTCTAAAGATTTTCTTTTACTTTTTTGTGTGCTATTCGATGAAAAGAATTCCTTTAAACCTAAAACCCCCAAAATAGGGACACATAATTCTGCAATAACTTGTATGGAAGAAACTGCTCTAAACTTATTATAAAGAGGAATATAATCGATAAAGAAGTTGGTTAATACTTCAAAATTTCTACCCCAACTTAAAACAATTGAAAATACTGTTGCAGCAACTAACCATTGTTTTAATCTTCCTTTAACCAAAAACATTCCTAAGAAAAATAGAAAGAAAATAACCGCACCAATATATGCTGGCGCTTCTACAATTGGCTGATCTCCCCAATAAGTTAGGACTTGTTCAGAATAATCGTCAGCAACTTTTTTACCTGCTCTTTCTTCTATTAATTGATGAAAATTAGAGTTTTTATCTAACTTTTCGACAGTTCCTCCACCCATAAAACGCGGAATAAACAAATTGAAAGTTTCTAATTTTGCGTAGCTATATTGTGTAATATAACTTTTATCTAAACCGCTAGTTGCTTCTTTATAGCTACCATCCGTATTAATTGTTAATTCAGATTTTCCTCTTGTACTAAAATCTGAATATTCTTTCATCGCCATTAGCCTAGATGAATTTGCTCCTATTCCTAAAACAACTGCAGCAATAATGACTGCTGCTTGTTTTATGAAAATTAAAAAAGTTTTTTCCTTAATGGCATTTATTAGTTCTATAATTCCTAAAATCAATAAACAAAAACCTAAGTAATAAGTCATTTGTATATGATTTGTGTAAATTTCTAGCGCCATTGCAAGTCCTGTAACTAAAAACCCAAGTACGTACTTTTTCTGAAAAACCCATAAAACACCTGCTAAGACTAGAGGCATATATCCAATCGCATGTGCTTTTGAATTATGACCAGGCACAAAAATAATAATTAAATACGTTGAAAATCCAAAGGAAAGTGCACCTAAAATAGCCAATCTCCATTTCACTTTTAAAGCCAACATCAATACAAAAAAACTTAAAAAATATAAAAAAGTATAATCTGCAGGTCTAGGTAAAAAACGAATTGCTTTGTCTAATATTCTAACAAAGTCATTGGGATAATATGCACTTATTTGATAAGCAGGCATTCCAGAAAAAGAAGCTCCCGTCCAATAAGGTTCTGTATTTTTATCAGCTCTAAAATCATTAATTTCTTTAACCATTCCTCGAAACTGAGTAATATCTGATTGCGCAATTTTTTGTCCTTTTAAAACAGGATAAAAATAAGTTAAAGAGGCTAAAACAAATATTGCAATTGCAATGCTATAAGGTATAAGTTTTTTAAAGTTCACTTTACGAAGTTAAAATTAAAATGGGTTCTATTCAATTAAAAAAGCGGCTATATTTTTACACTAAACACTTCTAGTAGCTTAATCTATTTCTTCAAAATCAACATATTCTCCTACAGAATTTTTGCCTTGTTGGCTATTGTCTGGTGCTTTATCTATAGTAGTTTCGCCTTCCTTAACTGTACTTTTAGGCTGCTGATTACCATATTGTTGCTCGGCCTTTTTCTTTATAGTCTCTGCTGCTTTTTTTACTAAAAAGGGACCAACTAGGCGAACTAAATACTTAAATCCAAAATAAACTAGAAGAATAATAAATAATGTTTTCAATTTCAATAATTTTTAAAAATCTATCAAAAGTAACAATTTGACAACAATTTTAGCGTTAACAAACTATAAAATTTTAACAAAGGTAAAAAAGTATTCAATGCTTTTAAAAACAGCAATTTTGTTCTATGTTTGTTTCACAAATAAATTTTAAACTTAAAATCGTTTTTTAGCTAATGAAAAACCGTAAACTGAAACTTTCTTTATTGTTGCTTCTACTTGGTTTTTCATCTATTTATAGTCAGTATACAGATGTTATAAACTCAAATAAACCTGGTTTCTCTGAAAGTCCTTACAGTGTTGGAACGGGCATTTACCAGTTTGAAAGTAATTTATTTTTAAGAAACACCTCTATAGAACCCACTTTTTCTGTGCCACAATCTTTTGGCTTTGACATACTTTTTAGAACTAGTTTTTTACTAGAAAAGTTAGAACTAAATGTTCAGGCTAGTTACCAAAGAGATAAAGTTGCATTTAAAAATATTTTTATTTCTGATTATTTGTCTACAGGATTTAGCAAATTTACTATTGGTGCAAAATATTTAGTTTTCCAAAAAGAATATGAAGATAAAAGCAAAGAAGTTAGAAGCTGGAAAAGAAGAAATGCTTTTGATAAAAAAAGATTAATTCCTTCTATAGCAGTCTATGCAGGTTTAAATACAGATCTTTTAAATGACATTTATAAAACAGGAAGTATGTCGCCCAAAGTAGGAATCTTATTACAAAATGATTTAAGTGCTGATTTTAATATTATTACAAATTTTTACTATGATAAAATTGGTACAGAGTTTTCAGAATTCTCCTATGTAATTACTGGTACAATTAGTTTTAGTGGTCAGTGGTCTGCATTTTTTGAAAATCAAACTGTATTCCAAAAAAATCAAAACAACACAAATTTAGGTACTGGGTTAGCTTATTTAGCTACTAGAAATTTACAAATAAACACTTCTGCGAGATTGCTTTTTGAAGGAAAATCTCAAGGTCTTTATGCTGGGTTAGGAATATCTTATAGAATTAACAGACATCAAGACTCCATTAAAAAGCAGGATGATTCTTTAAACAATACAAAAGACACGCCAATATCGCGTTATAATAAAAAACAAAGTAGCTTTTTTAATAGACTTTTTAGTATTTTTACAAAAAGGACAAAGAAAAAAACGACTAGAAAGCGAGTAAAAAGAAAGAGAAATAATTAAACCCCCTAATTATAATGATTACCCTAAAACAAGCTACCACAAAAAGAGAAATAAAACGATTTGTATTGTTTCCCTTTTCTGTATATAGAAAAAACAAATATTGGGTTCCTCCAATAATTAAAGATGAAGTTGACAATTTTAATCCTAAAAAAAATCCTGTTTTTAAAAATGCTGAAGCTCAATTTTTCCTTGCTTATAAAAATAAAAAAATTGTAGGTAGAGTTGTTGCTATTATCAATTGGATAGAAGTTGAAAAACAACAAATTAAAAAGATGCGTTTTGGTTGGTTTGATGTTATCGATGATATTGAAGTTAGCAAAGTTTTATTAAATAAAGTTAATGAAATTGGACGGGCAAATAATTTAGAATACATAGAAGGACCTGTTGGTTTTAATAACTTAGATAAAACTGGTGTTTTAATTGATGGTTTTGAAGAGTTAGGAACGATGATTACTTGGTATAATCATCCTTATTATAAAGATCACTTAGAGCAATTAGGTTTTATAAAAGAAAAAGAATACCTAGAAAATAAATTTAAATTTAAAAATGTTGATGCTATTTATTTTGATAGAGTTAGCAAAGTATTAAAAAGTCGTTTTAAACTAAAAGCTCTAGATTTTAAGAGGACAAAAGACATTTTACCACTAGTAGATGAAATGTTTGAAGTGTTTGAGAAAACCTATTCAAATCTTTCTACTTATGTTCCTATTACTGAAGATCAGATTACTTATTTTAAGAAAAAATATATTTCTTTTATTAATCCTGAGTACATTAAATTTGTGATGGATAAAAATGATAAATTAATTGCTTTTGCAATTGTAATGCCTTCTTTCTCTTCCGCTTTACAAAAAGCTAAAGGAAAGTTGTTTCCATTAGGGATGTTGCGTTTATTAAAAGCTAAAAGACATGCTAAAGACGTAACTTTTTATTTGATTGGTGTACATCCAGATTATCAAAACAAAGGTATAACTGCTATAATTTTTGATCAATACACAAAAACTTTTGCGAAAAAAGGAATTATAAATTGTATCAGAACTCCTGAATTAGAGGAAAATGAATCTATAAAAAAAATATGGGCAGATTTTAATCCCGTAACACATAAAAGAAGAAGAACTTATAGAAAGAGTGTTCAGTAGTTAATTTTAATTAAATTGAAAAATTACAGTTTTAAAAATTTGAAACTTACATATTAATGCAATTATTCTACAATCCTGATCTTACTAAAGAAACAACTCAAATTACTTTTGATAAAATTGAGAGCAAACATATTGTTCGTGTTTTAAGAAAAAAAGAAGATGCAATTCTACACATTACAAATGGTAAAGGTTTTCTATTTGATGTAAAGATTATAATTGCTAGTGATAAAAAATGCGTTGCTGAAATTATTGATATACAAGAGAAACCAAAACCTTGGAACTATTATTTGCATATAGCAATTGCGCCCACAAAAAACAATGATCGAATAGAGTGGTTTTTAGAAAAAGCTACAGAAATCGGTATTGATGAAATTACGCCAATTATTTGTAATAATTCTGAACGCAGAATAATAAAACTAGATCGTTTTGAAAAAATCATACAGTCTGCAATGAAACAATCATTAAAATTTACAGTTCCGAAAATCAATGAACCTGTAAAATTCAATGATTTTATCAACCAAAATTTTGATGGAACTTTATGTATTGCTCATTGTGAGTCCATCAACAAAACCTCGGGACAAAAAGATAAAAAGCTATTAAAATCAGTTGTGAATCCATCAGAAAAAACAACCATTCTAATTGGCCCTGAAGGCGATTTTTCTTCTAAAGAAATCACAAAAGCCTTAGAAAAAAACAGCATTCCTATTTCTTTAGGAGAAAGTCGGTTACGAACAGAAACTGCTGCCTTGGTTGCTGTACAAAATATATCTTTTATCAATCAGTAACATCATTTTTAGTATATTGCTTAAAATTCATTTTTGAATAATTTATGAAGCAATTTACGAGGCTGTTTATTCTATTAATCTTTCTTTCTACAAACGCACAAGATGTTGCTATCTTAAAATATAATGGTGGCGGAGATTGGTATGCAAATCCTACTGCAATTCCTAATTTGGTTGCCTTTGTTAATATAACTATTAAAACTAATATTTCTAAAAATCCACAAAGTGTTGCTATAAATAGTGAAGATATTTTTAACTTCCCTATGTTATTTATGACTGGTCATGGAAATGTATTCTTTTCTAATGAAGAAGCAACAAACCTAAAAAATTATTTAATTTCTGGAGGATTTTTACACGTTTCAGACAATTATGGGTTGGATAAATTTATACGTAGAGAACTAAAAAAAGTATTTCCTGAATTAGATTTACAAGAAATACCAAGCAATCATCCAATTTATAATCAAACTTTTAAATTTCCTCAAGGAATGCCAAAGATTCATGAACATGATAAAAAAACTGCTCAGGGTTTTGGTCTGTTTTATAAAGGCAGATTGGTTGTTTTTTACGATTATGAAACCGATTTAAGTGATGGTTGGGAAGACCAAATAATTCATAACAACCCAAAAAAAGTTCGTGAGAAAGCATTGAAGATGGGCTCAAACATTATAGAATATGCTTTTACAAACTGATCCTACTATAAAAATCGATGATATCAAAATAAACTTTGATTCTAGTGGTTTGTGGATTTTAAATATCGCTATAGCCATTATCATGTTTGGTGTTGCATTAGGAATTACAACTAATGATTTTAAACGTCTTTTTAAAAACCCTAAAATAGTTTTTATAGGTGTTTTATCGCAATTTTTCTTATTACCCGCAGCAACATTTTTAGCAATTTTAATAATAGAACCTCACCCAAGTTTTGCTCTAGGAATGATGATAATTGCAGCTTGCCCTGGAGGAAATGTATCTAACTTTTTTAGTAAAATGTCTGGAGGAAATGCAGCACTTTCTGTAAGTTTAACAGCTTTTGCAACCTTGATTTGTATTTTCATGACTCCTTTTAATTTACAATTTTGGGGCAGTATGTATGAACCTACAAATGAAATTTTAAAAGCGGTTTCTTTAAATCCTATCGACTTATTTAAATTAGTTTCTTTGATTTTAGGAATTCCTCTAATCCTAGGAATGGTTATAAAACATTACCAATCTGAAAAAGCAATTAAAATAGAAAAAGTATTAAAACCGCTTTCTATGATTGTTTTTATTGCACTTATTTTTTTAGCATTTTCTCAAAACTTAGAAATATTTGTAGACTACATTCATCATGTTTTATTCTTGGTCATCTTTCATAATATCTTTGCATATATACTTGGTTTTTATACAGCAAAAAGTTTTGGATTAAATAATAAAGATTGTAAGACAATTTCTATGGAAACAGGAATTCAAAATGGAGGTTTAGGATTACTTTTAATTTTTGGCTTTTTTGACGGTTTGGGGGGTATGGCTTTATTAGCTGCTTTTTGGGGGATTTGGGATGTGTTTTCAGGAATGGCTTTGGCTACCTTTTGGGGAAGAAGCTCTCCTAAAAAGGTTCAATAAAATGAAATTTATTTACAACACTTATTATGTTAAAAAAACTTTGGTATAACTCAGTCGTTCTTTATCTTAAAATTGGTTTATTCTTTTACAGTAAAAGAATACTAGTTTCTGGTAAAAATAATATTCCTAAAAACGGAGCCGTTTTGTTTTGCGTAAATCATCCTAATGGCTTGATAGACCCTTTAATTGTCACCACAAATACTTCAAGAAATGACCATTATTTAGTAAGAGCCGCATCCTTTAAAAAACAATTTATCAAAAAAATTCTAGAGAGTTTAAATTTGATGCCAATTTATAGAATTAGAGATGGAGCAAATCAATTAGGTAAAAACAAAGAAATTTTCGAAAATTGTTTTAACCTTTTTAAAAGAGGCGAATCTTTGATGATTTTCCCTGAAGGAAGTCATAATAGAAAACGTACAATTAGACCTATAAGTAAGGGCTTTACACGAATTGTTTTTGGAGCCTTAGAAGAAAATCCTGAATTAAAAATAAATATAATCCCTGTAGGGCTTACGTATCAAAATGCCTCTTTTTATCCGACAAAAGTTGCACTAAATTTTGGAAAGCCAATTGCTACAGAAAAGTTTTATAATACCGATGAGCCAATTTCTTCTATCAATAATTTAAAGGATGAAGTTAGCAATCAACTAAAAAAATTAAGTGTTCACATTCCTGATGATGAAAAATATACAGCAACTTTAGCTAAATTAAATAGTTTAAATATTGATTTTACGAATGTTGACTTCGTCAATAAAATAATTAAAACTGGAAATTACCCTGAACCAAAAAGAAAGCATAAAAACTTCTTAAAACTATTATATTATATAATCATTTTAAACAGTTTAATCCCATATCTAATTTGGAAAAAAGTTTCTAAAAAAATTGATGAAATTGAGTTTATAGATACTTTTAGATATACATTTTGCTTATTTACTTTTCCTACATTTTATGGATTACAAGCTTGGGTTATCAATTTACTTTTTGATTGGAAAACTGCTATCTGTTACTTATTAATTTCATTATTTTTAATAGTCATGTACTCGAAAATTTCGGAGACAAACACAGAAAATAATTCTTTTTTGTAAAAGCAAATAATTAAACTTAAGCATTATTTAAAACGTTAGAATTACTACTGATATTCTTAAAATTTTTAATTGTAAGTTCGAGTGAATTTTTGAAGAATGAAAAAAAATTGCATGAAACACAAAATAGCTTCTAATCTATAATTGCATTCTGTATGGCTTGCTGAATTTTAGTACGCATATTTGTCTTAATCAAACCTCTATTTGTCATGTGAGGATAAACTCTGTTTGACAGAAAAACGTAGACAATTTCGCTTTTAGGATCCGCCCAAGTATAGGTGCCCGTAAAGCCTGAGTGACCAAAACTTTTATCAGAAACACATCCACAGGTTGCCTTTACTTTTGAATCTAACTGAGGCTTATCAAACCCTAAACCTCTTCTAACTTTTTTGTCCTGGAAATAACGTGTATTAAACTTATTTATAGTTTCTTCTTTTAAGTAGCGTCTACCTCCATAGAAACCTTTTTGCAGATACATTTGCATAATCTTAGCAACATCATTTGCATTGGAAAACAGACCAGCATGACCAGCAACACCACCCAACATTGCAGCGCCCATATCGTGTACATTACCATGTAATAATTGATTTCTAAAATAATCGTCTATTTCTGAGGGTACAATTGCTGATTTATGGAATTTTTTGAGTGGTAAATACGTCATTCTATCTGCCCCTAAGGATTTGTAAAACTCAGTGTCTGCTAACTTATTTAAAGGTTTTTGGTACTTTTTCTCTAAAACTTCTTTAAAAAGATAATAGCCCAAATCACTATATTTATAGCCTTCATCCTCTCTTTGGTCTACTTCTTTAATGTACTTGTAAATACTGTCTTTATAAGATTTTCTGATGTATAAATTTTCTGCAACTTTTACATTGAATTTATTCGATTTTTTCTTCCTATAAAATATTGGTAAATTTTTATGTGTAACACTGTCTTGCGTATCTAAATAAAAAGGAATCCAAGCTTTTAATTTACCATAATGTGAAAGGATTTCTTTTACAGAAACAGATCCTTTATTAGAATTCATAAAACTAGGTAAAATATCTTTTAAACTGGCTGATAAAGGAATTTTTGCATCTTCTTCTGCTTTCATAATTAAAGGTAAAGAAGCTAATATTTTAGTTAAAGAAGCTAGATCATAAACGTCAGAGTTACGAACTGTTCTTATTTTTTTTTCAGTGTGATATCCATAACTTTTATTAAAAACAATTTTACCTTTTCTAGCAACTAATACTTGAAAACCTGGGGCCATTTTTTCTTTTAGAATAGTATCTGCAAACTGATCAATAAGTGCTAATTTTTTTGATGATAAGTTTACATCTTCAGGGATTGAATATTCAAATCTACTTATATTGTAGGTTCTTAAACCATGCCCTTCTTTAAATTCTTTACCAATTGAAACAGGAAGTTTTCCATTAGCTGCAAAAACTCCAAAAATTAATTGTGCAGATAATTCTTGCGATAATTTACTGTTTTGATAAGAAACAATTAAGCCCTCTATATTTGTAAAACTTTTAAGCTGCAATAAGCTGTAAGGACTTGTAAATATATCTAAAATCACCTTTTTATTACGAGCAATTTCTTGCAACCAAACTAACTCTTTTTCTTTAAATTTATAACTTTTCCAAGGGTGCTTATTAGATTTATGAAACCCAATAATTACTTGATTATATGGTTTTAATTTCTTCATTAATACATCTAAATTCACATCTGAAACTACATCAATTTTTGTGTAATTCTTTAACATGTTTACAAAGTCATCTCCAGAATCATCCCCTAACTTTACGTATGCTATTTTCTTGTATTCTAAATTTGCTAAAGGAATATTTTGTTGAACATCTTTTAAAACAGTGATTGAATTTTTTACTAGTTTTCTATGTAATAATTCATCCTCAACTGTATTTAAATCTTCATGTAAATTTTCTAGTGCAATAGGTTTGTAATTATATAAACCCATCCAATATTTAGCTTTTAAAATTTTACGTACAGAAAAATTTAATTGTTCTTCTGTTAACGTTTTTAAAACGATCGCTTTTTTAATCAAACGAACACTTGCTGGAACATCTTGAGGTATTAGCAACAAATCGTTTCCTGCTTTTATAGCTGCTAAATCAATTTCTGCAGAAGTTGCGTAATTACTTGCGCCTTTCATATTTAATCCATCCGTTATGATTAAACCATTAAAGCCTAATTCTTGCTGCAACAAGTCAGTGACTACCTTTTTAGATAATGATGTCGGCAAGGTTATATTTGGTTCTAAACTTGGTATATTTAAATGAGCAGTCATTACACTTCCTATTCCCGCATCAAAAACTTTTCTATAAGGATATAATTCTATAGAATCTAAACGTGCTTTATCAAAATTTAAAAGTGGTAGTGTATGATGAGAATCGGCTGCTGTATCTCCATGACCAGGAAAATGTTTTGCATTTGCCATCACTCCATGTTTCTGCATCCCTTGTGTAAAAGCAATTGCTTTCTGAGTTACATTTTCTTTACTTTCGCCAAAAGAACGATTTCCAATTATAGGATTTAAAGGATTAATATTAATATCTACAACAGGTGCAAAGTTAATATGAATTCCTAATCGCTTACAATGTTTTCCTAAATGCTCACCAAACTCTTTTACTAAAGAATCATTTCTGATTGCACCTAAAGTCATATTCCAAGGAAACTTATAGGTGTTTTTTAAACGCATATCTAAACCCCATTCACCATCAAAACCAATCATTAATGGTAGTTTAGATATTGATTGATATTTATTATTTAAAACGGCTTGTTTTTCAGGAGTTCCTTGCATAAAAATTAAATTCCCGACATGATGTTTCGTAATCATTTCAGAAATTAAATCTTCATGTTTTTGATCTAAATTAGAATAGGCTTGTATCATAAATAACTGACCAATTTTTTCATCAATTGACATACTATTCATAATACTATCTACCCAGATTTCTTGAGCTTCAAAATCTTTTGTTCTTAAAGGATCTACTCCTTGTGATGATAAATTAAGTGCGAAACCTATAACAAATATAATTAGTAACTTTTTCTTCATTTTTTTTTAAAACATATTTTTTAACCTTAAGAGGCTTACCATTATATCTTTTTTTCATTACTAAAAAGAATACTATTTTCGATCCTTAACGTAGCTTGTTAATTGTTTTAATTTTACAACTTAAAATCAATTTTTATACCAAGAAACGTTTATGCCAACTTAGCTTTGCAGGAATTTCCCAATTATTTTCAAAATCTTCTTTTGTGTTTACCATGTTATTGAAAACAATGGTTTCTTGAGTAACTTTCCGCTCTTTTGCAAAACGCTGAAAGTCATGTAATTTTACTAAATTAATATCCTCACCCTCTTTAAAAGTGATGTTCATCTTGTCCATCAAATCTAACTTTAATTCGCTTTCTAATTCTTGAATAAAACGCACTGATGAATCTATAGAACATCCAGAAACATTATTAAAATTTTCATCTACAGCCAAAACTAGAAACTGATTATATTTAATCGTAAAAGACCCTTTTAAATTATCTCCATGACGGGTCCAAGAATTAATAAACTCCTCTGCTTTAGCAGCTATAAATTCAATTTCTTTAATAGTAAATTCTCTATCTGATTGATAGATCCAAACGCGAGAATTATTGGGTAAATTTTTATATTCTGTAAACATACCTAAAAATGTTTATTCGTTTAATAGTGTGTCTTTCTTGTTTTAATTTAATTCGTTGATACTAATGTTTCCTTAGGAATAAAGGAAAGCTATCTTAAATTAAATTTTTGCTGCAAAGCTTGTAATTTATCTGCATCAGACATTTTACTTTTCGGAGCAGACATTCTTTCTTTGATTCCTTTTAACACCTTTTTGGTATACAAAGGAAAATCTGCATTCTGAATCCAATTATTATACCCTGGGTTTTCTTTAAAAACTTCTTCTACGGTTCTTCCTTTATATTTTCCAAAAGAAAAGATTTCTTGATCCTCATCATTCATCAAAATAAAACCAGCAAAATCAGCTCTTTTCCCATGCGTAGAATACGTACTTAAAGTATCAACGGTATTTCCAATATCCTCATATTTATCTAATTGCGCCAACAAAATTTCATACGTCGCATTCGTATCTGCTTCTGCCCCATGAGCACCTTCTAACTCTTTTCCACAATAAAATTGATAACCAGCACCTAAAGTTCTTTGCTCCTTTTTATGAAAAATAACTTGTACATCAATAGCTTTTCTATTCTGCATATCAAAGTCAATTCCTGCGCGCATTAATTCTTCTGCTAATAAAGGAATGTCAAATCTATTTGAATTAAAACCAGCTAAATCACAACCAGCAATCATTTCATTTACTTTGGTTGCAAGCTCCTTAAAAGTGGGTTCAGTTACTACTTTTTCATTTGTAATTCCGTGAATTGCTGATGACTCTTTCGGAATCTCCATTTCTGGATTTACCAACCAAGTTTTACTCTCTTTATTTCCATTTGGAAATACTTTTAAAACAGCAATTTCTACAATTCTATCTGTTGCTATATTTACACCCGTAGTTTCTAAATCGAAAAACACGATTGGTTTTGATAGGTTTAAGTTCATTCTTTTTTTTTGTCATTCCTACGAAAGCAGGAATCTATTTTTAATTTATTACATAAAGATAAGATTCCTGCTTTCGTAGGAATGATTATCTTATTCGTTATCTAATTGCCCTGTTTTTATCAAGGTGGTTTTCAAAATCACTAATTGCATCCACCCTATTATGATAAAATTTTCATGCATTCTAATTATTTTTTAAAGATAAAAAAAATAGTGGGTTTTACATTGATTTTCACCTAGCATTTATCTGTTTAAATGATAATATTTTCACAAATTTTATAACGACTTAACTACTTTTTTAGAGATAAAATTCCTTAAATTCGTCTTATAATTCTATAAAAATGTCTAAAAAAGGGAAAGCAAAAAACACGGTTAACAAAGCGAAACACACAAAGTTAATGAATCAAAAAATTAACAAAGTAAAATTAGAAAAACAACTTACTAAAGAGCGTTTAAAAGCAATTATTAAAAAAGTAAACGAAACTAAAAAATAACGTTTGTACATCTTAAATTTTATTGTTGAGCTTTCTTAATGTGGAGAAAAAAATACTAATTATTGTGGCCACTTATAGACGAAATAAGGTAGTAAAAGAATTAATGAGTAAATAATTACGGAAATTTTCATTTTTCCTAAAGACTTTGAGAAGGATAATATAGAGGATACTACGATGATTCTAGAATAACAAGAAATTATCAAGTCTATTGTCTTAATTGGATCTTTATCATTCACAATAGGCCAATTAATACTTATTAGAAATATTTTAAAAAACCACCCCCTATAATAGATTTATAAATAGAATTAGTAAATAAAAAAATCCCAAGCTTTCACTTGAGATTTAAATATACTATTTAGGACGGAAGCTATTGATCTATAGAACCCAATACGCGCTTCATAAAAGCATTTAATGCTTCTTTCTTTGGTGTACCTTCCTTTACCATTTTATCAACTTCAAGAGCACCATACATATTAGAGATCAACTCTCCAATTACATCTAATTCTTCATCTTTTAAAGATGGAACTTCAGTTAAAGCCTCTAACGTTTCTATCGTTTCTAAAACATAGTCTTGATCGTTTTCTTCGATAAAGCTAGTAAGATGTTTAATTATAGGTAACTTCATATTAGATTACTTCATTTACTAGTTCCTTCAAAACATCAAACTTGTTCGTTTGTGTCTGATTCACAAATTTACCATCAACAAAAGTTGCAAAAGTTGGTAAATTACTAACATCTGCTAATTTTCTGCTTTCAGGAAATTTCTCTGCATCAACAATAACAAAAGCAACACCTTCATTTTCTGAAGATAATTTTTTAAGTTTAGGTTTCATTATCCTACAGTTACCACACCATGTTGCAGAGTATTGCACAACAACTTTTTGGTTATCAGCTACTATTTCTGCCAAATTATCTTGACTTAATTCTTGTAACATTACTATTAATTAGTTTAAGTGAGCTGCTAAGTATTCTGCAGTACCTTTGGCATTTGGTGCCATTGCTATTTTTCCTTCTTCCCAGTTTGCTGGACAAACTTCTCCGTTTTTTTGTACATGTGCATACGCATCAATTAAACGTAAAAATTCGTTTACATTTCTACCAACTGGCATATGATTAACTCCTTCATGAAAAACGGTTCCTTCTTCATCAATTAAATACGTTGCTCTATAAGTTACGTTATCTCCTTCAACTTGAATCGTCTGTGAAGCTTCATCAAAAGTTTCATTAGTAATATCTAAAATCCCTAAGATTG
>CEWR01059537.1_pt1 | contig 48015 bp, 39 predicted proteins | sample 356321 | NCBI WGS metagenome assembly CEWR01 (sample SAMEA2621551, study PRJEB7988) | marine metagenome | biome: marine biome (ENVO:00000447); feature: mesopelagic zone (ENVO:00000213); material: "saline water (ENVO:00002010), including plankton (ENVO:xxxxxxxx)" | depth 790 m
ACCAAACCTGAACGACGTAACCGTCATCGCAATAAGCAGCACATATCCCGGGACTTGTTCAAGCAGGCTGAGGTAATCGTAGGCCTCCTCCAGGTAGTAATCGAAGTGTCCAACGACCAGCCAGACAATAAAAAACAACTGCCAAGCCATTCCCGTGGCGAAACAGAGGCCAAACATGCGGCGATTTCGGAGTACCCAACGGCTGAATTCTCCTGGGAAGACGGCAACCAAAGACGAAGCGCAAAATGCGATAAACAACCATGGCACGGCCAGCCGAACCGAAAACTGGATCATCGAGGAAACGCCGAGCGAGCTCGATAAATCTACCGCCGTCATCGCCAACATAGCAGCCAAGCACATGGGCACAACGACGATTGAAAAAAGCGCCCAACCGTTGACGGCTTTATGTCTCATCATGGACATTTCCTTTGGTTGCCCTTAGCGTACTTCGTTCCTTTCGCGACTGTACGAAAACCGAGTTGCTTGCATCCTCCATGCCGGTAGGCATGGAGGACTCGGACCCGCCCGGCCTACCAGTATGATCCAGCAATGAGCCCCGCAACCACATCCACCAGAACCTGGAATGCGGAGAAAATCCAGCAAGTCCTGAAATGGACTATTTATACACTACTGCTCATCAACTTCGCTTTTTACATTGGCGAAGATTGGAACAGGATTGCCTACACCCTGACTGCCAAATCCACGATCCTCGATTGGACGGCCGAGTTTGCCACCAGCATTGATTACGTGGGCTGGATTCTTCTCTTATGCATGCTCGAACTCGAGACTTATGTTCTCGAGGACGAAGACTGGGAAGGTTGGGTAGCGTACGCAGTACGTGGCGTCCGTTTTGGCTGCTACGCAATGATTGCCCATACCTTGTATGCCGCCGTTCTAGCGACCATCAACCTACAACCCACCGTGGCCGTCGAAAACGTCTCCGATCTGTGCGGTATGGTGGATGAGGATGTGTCGTACGTTTACAACCTCGAATACACAGACGTCACCATCGAAACATGCGGCGCATTGTCCGCAGAGACGGAATTGTACTGGGTGGAAAGTGGCCTGATCGTTACCGACAAAGTCGGCCTTGAACTCGAGCGTGTCCTGGGGTGGGTGGATCTTTGGGAAGTGATCCTATGGCTCTTGATCCTACTTGCGATAGAGACTGTCGTTCGGTTGCAAGATCGAGGCATAACTGAAGGCGTAATCTTGTCAGTCGCCAATTCGCTTAAAATTCTTATGTATCTGGTACTTATCGCATTCGGAATCTATTGGGCTGCACTGTCACATTGGCTGTACTTGTGGGACGAACTCCTGTGGGTTGCCGGTTTCACTGCGATCGAGATGAACATCACGAAGTGGCGAGATGAGTTGCAAGTAGATCAAAACACTCCGCAATCGGACGCGTTATGACGATTCATGCGAGATGCCTTCGGTTTGACCATGGAACAAACTTCCGGTGAAAGAAGTCACGTGGTGCACAGCCATCGTGATGGTGTTGTTGGGCGCTTACTTGCTCGTATTTGGGAATGCCTGGGCGCCCACCGTTTTTGAACTCCTTTCTGGTTCCACGCTTGGTGCTTGGGTGGAACTGGTCGTGCCACTCCTGCCAATGGTCTTCATTGGTGGGGGTGCTGCCTTGATCGCTTCACGTCGTCGTTGAACACCTCAAAGATGGCGTACTTATAACTTGTCAAGCATCCGGTAATACAACATACCTAAGGCAACGATCTGATTCCCAAACCATTGACCAAAGGGTATTCGGAAGTGGCTTACCTTCTCGTACGCTTGTAATACTTCGACATCACCTTCCATGGCATTGGTTATCACCTCGGCAGCGACGTGCGTAGGCGCAACGCCGTGGCCCGAGTACCCTATCGAGTAGAAAATATTGTCGGAAATCCTGCCCATGCACGGGACCCGATTTATAACAATGCCAAGGTTACCGCCCCACGCGTAGTCGATTTTTTTGCCTTCAAGTTCGGGGTATATCTGTAACATCCTCGGTACCATGCTGTCCTCGATGCTCGTAGGCACCCTGCCGGAGTAGTTGCACCGACCACCAAACAACATCCGTTTGTCGGCCGACAATCTGTAGTAGTCAAGGACGTTGTTGAGATCGCAAACCGCGAGATCGGCCGGGTTGATCCGGTCCGTCACATCTTCAGATAGTGGTTCCGTCGCAATAATGAAGCTTCCCGCCGGGAACACGAGGCCTGAAAGTTTCTTCGGTTCCAGGTGGTGATACGCATTGCCCGCTAACAACACCTTATCGGCGATCACCGCCCCCTGCTGTGTGACAACCCGAACCTTGCTGCCATGAACGATGTCAATTACTTCAGTTTGCTCATGAATGCTCGCACCCAGACCGGTCGCCGCTCGCGCCTCGCCCGCGCAGAGGTTGAGCGGATGCAGGTGTCCGTCGAGGTCGTTGATCATCCCGCCGATGTACGCATCGGTACCCAGCAATGACTTCAGTTCGTCCCGACCCACCAACCGCAAGTGTTCATCCAAATCCCACTCTCGGTGTTCCTCGTAATCCTCAACCAGCCCGTCCATCTGACTTTGTTTGAATGCGACTTCGATGAAGCCCGGCTTGAGGTCACAGTTGATCTGATATTTTTCGATTCGCCCCTTGATGATGTCATTGCCACGGTAATGAAGGGCCCATATCTTGTCTTCACTGAGAAAGCGGCCGAGTTGTTCGGCACCACCCAATCCATGAATGAGCTGACCACCGTTTCGTCCAGAAGCGCCCCAGCTGATTCTGTGCTGTTCCAATAACGTTACCCGATGGCCCCGTTCAGCCAGCGAGAGCGCGCAAGCAACACCCGTAAAACCGCCACCAACAATGCAGACCTCCGTTTCCTCTTCCCCACGTAATGGCGGGTACGTTGTCTGATCGGTCCGCGTCGCGGCGTAATACGAGCTGGTATGTTCTTCCCCGCTCAATTTGGATCCTTCTGCTAGATTATTGTGAGACACCCCTCAGGGGCGTCACATCATGTTTGGTCTCACCTCGAAAATACACTGAATTCGACGTGGTAGAATCCGACCGTATAGGGCGCAGTTTTAACGGCTGTGGTCCAACAATTCAAAAAAATATCGCTCTTTGGTAGTACAATTTCCCATTATCCAGAGGTTTTGACGTGGCCGTTCAATCAGACAAGCTACGTAGCAAAGAAGAAGTAGAGCCCAACCCCCTCGATCACCTCACGGCCACACTACCGGCTTGGATTTACCACAATCAGGACTTCTTTGAGGCTGAAAAACAGAACATATTCCTGTCGTCATGGCAGCTGGTGGGCCACACGAGCGACCTGCCAGAACCCGGATGCTACATCACCTTTCAACTCTACGAAGAACGCGCTTTCGTTGTACGCACAAATGCCGATGAGATAAAAGCATTCCACAACGTTTGCCGGCATCGTGCGCATATCTTGCTCGACGACGGACAGGGGAAATGCCCTGGAAAGGTCGTTTGCCCCTATCACGGTTGGACCTACAACCTGGACGGTGAACGCACGGCAATGGGCCACCCAAAAAGTTTCCCAGCCCACGATGCCGAGCACTTTGGGTTATCCCCCATTGATATCGAAATCTACGGAGGATTTATCTTCATCAGATTTCGAGCGGAAGGTGCCGGCGTCGCCGAGAGGATGGCGCCCGTTCACGACGAGTTCATGGCGTATCAGACACACCGCATGACGCCTGAGGAAAACCGCGAGACAGAACCCGCGACTTGGACCCACGCCGTGGACGCCGACTGGAAAGTGGGAGTTGAGAATTTCATTGAGGACTACCATTTTTTTATCGGCCATCGCGGTCTCTTCGCGCTGATGGACGAGCAATACGATCGGCAATCACACGGCCCGGATGTTGCGCGGTTAAGCCATAAAATGCGCGACCGTCCACAACCTAGCTGGAGTGCCGAGGCGTACGACAAACTGTTGCCGAACCAGAAACATCTTCCCAAGGAGATGCGGCGTCGCTGGACTTATTACGCGTTGTATCCCAATAACTTTTTTGATTGCTATCCCGACCAGGTGAATTTCTTTCAGATCTTGCCCACCGCGCCAGGGAAGTCGCTACTGCGCTGTCAGTCCTACGTGCTTCAAGATGATTCGCGTGCCATGCGAGCGACTCGATACCTCAATTCGCGGATAAATAATCAGGTGCAAGACGAAGACAACGATCTCATCGAATCCGTACAAAAAGGACTGGTTTCCAGCAGCTATCAAAATGGCGTTCTGTCGGATAAGGAAACCTTAGTCGAGCATTTTGCAGATTTCATTCGAGACAAAATACCCAGCGTGGCCAATATCCCGGTGCGTTCCATCCGCTGAGGAGCCCCGTCGTTGGTGCTTTACAACGTATTACTGGTCTAATCAGCACGAGCCGTCTCACACCAGATCCCTGACGGCGCGAAACGCCTGATCAATCGCCGCCTGGGCGTACGCGCTGCCGCCGGAATCACTGCCCGCGATGGCAATGCGACCTTGCGTCTTTCTTGCCCGAACATGCGGCCCCTCGCCCGAATATTTATCCCACAGAGGAATGTATTCGTAGGTATAGCCATGCGGCCAACGATTAACAGTAATCGCTTCGATGTCACGTCTTGCGTTAAATCCGCCCGGTTCAAGTATGGAGGTGAGTTGTTGCCTGATGCTTCTTTCGTGATCGGCAAACGACCGCGCCATCATTTGACGTCTACCAAGTCGCCACTGATCTTTCGCACTTAAGCCTGTTCCTGGTGTATACGGCGCGTGGACAAGACGCAATACGACAGGATCGTCGGGCGTCTTGGCGAATTCGTACCCACCGAGGCTGACGGGGAAGTCCATCGCAATGGAGTGATAGAGCCCGTTGGGGCAGTAAACCTTACCTATGTGCAAGTTCTTCAGCGCGTGCCAATTTCGAACCAACACGTTGGTGTATACCAAGGGTCCCTTGACGCTTTGCGCGAGGGCCGCTTTCTGCTCGGCAGGCAGCGCCGGACAAATATGCGGAATGACCCGGTGGTAACAAGCGAGAATGCAGTTTTTACCGTACACATCAAACAACTGTCCGCCCGTGGCGTACCGAATCCTCACGTTTGCACCATGGTTATCCTGGACCTCGGCAACATTGGTCACCGTACTGTTGAGTCTGATCCGCACATCCTCATCCGGTTGATCCAACGCTTCGTAGTCAATTCGTGCGGTGATCATTTCGTTCATGTTGTCGGCGGAAGTAATTCCGGGGATCAGTTTTTTTACCAGCAATCGCGCAACCGACGCATTTCCATCGGGGAAGTGAAAAATATACGGTTCTTCGTCCGCATAACGTTGACGCAACAAACCGCCAAATCCGGGTAACCACATCTCGACGGCATCACGGGCAGAGAGCGCGTCGATTCCCAAGGCCCAATAGTCAAGGGTCATTTTCCCCAACAAATGCACCACTTCGTCCCCGCACCCCAAATGTTCACGGAGAAATTGCTCGATGCTGATGCTGCCAAGAAATTCTCGGCGCTGACGCCGATTGAGGTGCTTCAACGACCGTTGATTCTTGGTCAGCAACTTCAGTAACTCAGCGCGCGCACGTTCCGATAACGGCACGTTGTTCGCCTGGTTCACGAAACTCGGGTCTAGGTAATCATTGAGGGTTATCGGTACAAGGCGATCGACACCGTAGTGCTCCTTGTCAAAAAAAACTTGATTCCGCAGCCCATGGTTTCTCTCGAAAGACTGGTCGAAAGCCTCGTAAAAAACGGAAACATCCACGGTTAACTCACGCAACAAGTTTTTCGCCACGTTACTGAATTGCCCCGGATCCTCGAGCGTTTGGCTACCGCCAAAACCGATATAGGTCTTGCCCTGATAGGAAAACTCATTGCGCTTTGCATGCCCGCCGAAATCATCGTGATTGTCCAAAATCAGGATCCGGGCATTGGGTTTGGTTACCCGATAGAAATAAGCCGCGGATAACCCACTGAGGCCGCCACCGACGACCACGAGGTCATAAGGGGTCTTGTCAGAAACAGGATTGCTGCTCGGTGACATTCCATTAAACGCTAGTTCGTGCATCACGTTAAAGGAGCCCGGATGTGAACCGCGCATGCCCGTCCGCGCCGGCGGATAAGCCTGGTAATTGTCGGCCGTAATACGACCCGTGATCCCTAACCCAACCGCCGCTACCGCCGCCCCACCTACAAATTCACGCCGCGTAATCGCCCGGTTCATGCCGAGGTATTGGTCAGAATTCATAATCGTACATTAAGCATCGCCAAACCCGCTCCTTATGATCATCTCATGGCCAACGCTATGCTTCCTACCCGCCGATAGGGAACGAGCGACCTCAGCCGCGTTGGGTAACGTCAACTTTTATTGTGATAGCTTGAACCCGTCATGAGACAAGTACCGCTCTTAATGCTCGCGCGATCCATAGTCGCGATACTGGTCACCGCGGGTGCAGGTATCTTTGCTTCCGAAAACGATGGAAAAGTCCTAAACGTATACAACTGGGCCGACTACATTGGCGAAACGACGATAAAGAACTTTGAAGACGAGTATGGAATCAAGGTCAACTACGACGTTTATGATTCCGCCCAGATCGTTGACGTAAAACTCATGGCAGGAAAGTCTGGGTATGACGTGATCGTGCACGCTGCCACCAATTCTGCACGGTTGATACCGATAGGCGTATTTCAACAACTCGATAAAGAACGGCTTTCGAACTGGGACAACCTGGATCCGGTGCTGCTAAACAATTTCGCCAAATACGATCCGGGCAATCAATACGGAGTCCCTTACATGTGGGGCACAACGGGTTTTTCTTACAACACGGAGATGGTGACCGAACGCATGCCAAACGCTCCCGTACGTAGTGCTCAGTTGATTTTTGACCCCGAAACGGTGTCGAAGTTTGCAGATTGCGGCGTGACATTATTGGATTCGGCCTCTGAAGTTATAGGTATGACGATGCTGTACCTTGGTCACGATGCAAATTCAGTAGCGCCTGAGCATCTTGAGCAGGCCGAGCGGTTGTTGCGTTCGATCCGGCCGTACGTGAAATACTTCAGCTCGACCAAACTATTGCTTGATTTACCTAGCAAGGAAGTTTGTATCGCAATGAGCTGGTCAGGCGATTACTCAGTTGCTAATAGACGTGCGGCCGAAGCCGGAATCGATCTAACCCTTGGCTACACAATCCCGACGGAAGGGTCATTGATCTGGTTTGACACAGCTTTTATTCCCGCCGATGCCGCCAATGTATACGGCGCACACTTGTTTTTGAATTTCATCATGCGTCCTGACGTCATTGCTGAGGTCTCGAACTTCATTGGTTATGCCAACGCTAATCTGGCGGCAAGCGAGCTGATGGATGCAGACATTACATCGGATCTGGCCATCTATCCCGACGAAGCCACAATCAAACGACTGAGTTCTGGTCGAACACTACATCCTAAATTGGAGCGCCTACGCTCGCGAGTATGGACACGCGTGAAATCCGGACTATGACAATTCCAATGAACGAAAAGATCGACAATTTGCAAGACGATGCCACGACGGGAAACGCTCAAACGGAAAACCGGCACGACTCCAAGGCCCAGCCCTTTATTCGGATTGAGAATCTGTCCAAACAGTTTGATGGCGTCGCGGTCGTGGACAGCGTCAACCTCGATATCTACCGAGGCGAATTGTTCGCCATCCTCGGTAGTTCTGGGTGCGGTAAAACAACGCTACTTCGCATGCTTGCAGGCTTCGAAACGCCCTCTACTGGTAGGGTCGTTATTGACGGAATCGATATAACCGGCCTGCCCCCATATCAGCGGCCGGTAAACATGATGGTTCAGTCCTATGCGGTTTTTCCGCACATGACGGTCGAGAAGAACGTCGCTTACGGACTTAAAAAGGAGGGTGTAGATAAAACGCGGATTGGCGAACAGGTTGCTCAGATACTGTCGCTGGTTCAACTCTCTGGTTACGAAAAACGAAAACCACATCAACTTTCTGGCGGGCAACTGCAACGCGTCGCACTCGCACGGGCACTCGTGAAAAAACCCAAAGTTCTTCTTCTGGATGAACCGTTGGCCGCGTTGGACAAGAAGCTAAGGGAACGGACGCAATTCGAGTTGATGAATATCCAGGATGAACTCGGCATTACCTTCGTCGTCGTCACTCACGATCAGGAAGAAGCCATGAATTTAGCGACAAGAATTGCGGTCATGGACGACGGCAGATTTGTACAAACGGGCACACCGACCCATGTTTACGAATACCCGACAAATCGATTTGTCGCTGATTTTGTTGGGACCACGAACATGTTTGAGGGCACGGTTTCCCAGATCGCTAACGAGCATTTGCTGATTGATACTGGCGACTTCGGGGTGATCAAAGCCTCACCAACACCCGGAGTCAACGAGGGAAATCAAGTCTGGCTCGCGGTCCGACCAGAAAAAATAACGATAAGCAAAGAATCCATAACTTCTGAAACAACGACATGTATCAAGGGTGTCGTTACAGATCTTGGCTACTACGGAAATCGCACCATTTATCGAGTGACGACCGAGACATCGGCCGTTATCGAGATCAGTGCCCAGAATCAATTTCGAGCATCCGAGCCGATCCTCGATTCGGAAGATGAAGTATTTGTTTCCTGGGATCTAGCTAATAGCATCGTTCTGAAAGAATGAACAAACGGTACGGTGAAACGGCTGATAAGGCATGGCGGTCATTTGTCATCTACCTCCCTTATGTCTGGCTACTTCTGTTTTTTTTAACCCCGTTTCTAATTGTTTTCAAAATCAGTTTCTCCGATCCAGTTATCGCGCAACCCCCGTTTACGCCGCTGTTTGACTGGGCGAGAAACGGCATGGGCGCTGTGTACATCACCTTCGATAACTTCCTATTCTTATTTGAAGATGATCTATATTGGATGAGCTATCTGAAATCGGTCAGGGTTGCCGCCTTTTCAACGCTCTGCTGTCTACTCATCGGTTATCCAATGGCTTATGCCATCGCACGTGCGGACACGACGACCAGGAACATTCTCTTGTTGCTGGTCATTCTTCCGTTCTGGACCTCATTCCTTCTTCGGGTCTATGCCTGGATGGGCATGCTGTCAACCAATGGGCTGATTAACAAAGGCTTACTTTCGCTGGGATTTATTGACGAACCCATGAAACTGCTCTACACGGATTTTGCCGTGTACCTCGGCATCGTTTACTCCTACCTGCCCTTCATGATATTGCCGTTGTACGCGACGCTTCAGAAGCTTGACCTGTCGATACACGAAGCCGCATCCGATCTTGGGGCAACGCCGTTTCGTGTATTCATCGATATCACGTTGCCGATGTCCGTGACCGGAATCATTGCCGGGTGTCTTCTGGTGTTTATCCCAGCCATCGGCGAATACGTCATACCGACCCTACTCGGTGGCGAGGATTCGTTAATGATCGGCAGACAATTGTTTAACGAATTCTTCGAAAATCGTGATTGGCCCGTGGCTAGTGCGGTGGCGACTATTCTCCTTTTCATCCTCGTTATTCCGATCATGCTGTTCCAGCGCTATCAGATTACAGCTGGAACGAACGCCAACGAATGAGGCAACGGTCCACATTCTTGTTCACGACTCTGGCATTTGGCTATGCCTTTTTGTATTTGCCGATCGTGATCCTGATGGTCTATTCCTTCAATGACTCGAGGATCCAGTCCGTGTGGAATGGTTTCTCACTGCGTTGGTACTCATCGCTATTCAACAACGCGCAAGTCATCGACGCCGCCCTATTGAGTCTTCAGATCGCTTTGATCAGTGCGACGATCGCCACGGTCCTCGGCACGTTAGCGGGGTTGTCAATGACGCACATGGGAAGGTTTAAAGGCCGACTGTTATTTACCGGACTGATCGCAGCCCCTTTGATCATGCCAGAAGTCATTACCGGACTTTCGTTGTTGTTGGTGTTTGTTAGTACCGAACAATTAATCGGGTGGCCCGAAAGCAGGGGGACCATGACAATCATCATTGCCCACATCACCTTCTCGATGGCGTTCGTTGCGGTGATCGTGCAGTCGAGGTTGTCGACGGTGGATAAATCGCTAGAGGAAGCCGCCATGGACCTCGGTGGACGACCCTACCGGGTAGCCATTGACATCACACTACCGCTCATCGCTCCCGCGATGGTCGCGGGATGGCTGCTCGCGTTCACCTTGTCGTTGGACGATCTGGTGATCGCCAGTTTCGTTTCTGGTCCGGGTGCAAGCACGCTACCCATGGTCATTTTTTCTAAGGTTAGGTTGGGCGTTGCGCCTGATATCAATGCGCTGGCTACTTTGATTATCACCGTCGTCGGCATCGGCGTCGTCATCGCCGGGTTCGTCATGCAACGGAGGGAAAGGGCCAGGATTACGGAATATAAGGCGACGCGATGAGGTGCTCGAACGTTGTCTTCATGCCGGGAGAGTGGAAAGAGCACGAATGCTGCTGGATGGCATGGCCCCCGGAACAGCGGCGCAACATCTATCCCAACCTTGACGCCATGCGCAGTCAGTACGCAAACGTCGCTAGCGCAATTGCCGAGTTCGAGCCGGTCATGCTGTTGGCAACCACCGAGACAGTCGGCGACGCAACACGCCAATGCAGTACCAACGTTGAAGTGATCGAACAGGTGCTCGACGATGCCTGGCTACGCGATATTGGCCCGACCTTCGTACTGAATGAATCCGGGCAACTGGGTGGTGTCGACTGGCAATTTAACTGCTGGGGTGACCCAGACTCCGCACATCAAACGGACGCAACGATTGCGCGCGTTATCAACGACTTATGTGGAGCCACCAACGTTCCAACTTCAATCTTTCTCGAAGGTGGTGCCATTCACAGTAACGGCGACGGGTTGTTGCTGACCACGGAAAATGTCGTGCTCAATAACAACCGAAATCCGGGCTTAACGCGATTGGACGCGGAGCGTTTGTTCGCCGAATATCTAGGCGTCGAGAAGGTGGTGTGGCTAGATCACGCCCTGGAGTACGACGATACCGACGGTCACGTCGATAATCTGGCCTGTTTCTCAGACCACGGCGTCGCTCTGGCCCTTTCTGAATCGGACCCGGAAGATCCGAATTACGCGCGTCTGCGTCGAAATATTGACGCGCTCAGCAAAACCACCGCCAACGGAAATCTCCTCGAGATCATTGAGATTCAGCAACCCGCGCGACAAGAGTACCGTGGCGAGCGATTACCACTTTCCTACATCAATTTCTATATCGCCAACGGAGGTGTCGTTTTACCCGAATTCAACGACCCGATGGATCAGCCAGCACTCGAGGCGGTCGCAGCCGCTTTCCCTGACCGGGCGATTGTGCAACTGCCTGCGCTTGAACTTACTAAGGGCGGAGGTTGTATCCACTGCATTACCCAGCAACAGCCAAAAAGCGCACCCTCAGATTAGCGAGGTTCGGTAAACACTCCCTCAGGTTATCCCGTTCCAAAATACCGCTAGTGCTCGTCTCGAAGGGCTGTTGGGCGCCGGGCGATAACCTCGGGCGGTAGGTAGTCGAATATGAAGGTGATCCGGTCTTCGGTCCCTTTATTCATAACGCTGTGGTTTTTTTGATTGTTCACCTCATAGGCCCGACCGACGGCCAACTGGTGGGGCCGTCCATCGATCATAAACCTGACTCTTGGGTTGGTCGTAACAGGAACATGAATACGGTGTCCAGCGTGGAACGAAGGGTGCCGATCAACGTGGGGTTTGATGATGTTTCCTGCGGGTAGCTTTGCCACCATGGACCGAATGATGGTACCACCGGCCGGATAATGCGCAGCCAATATGCCATGCATGACGGGTACTGCAGTGTCTGCCAAAAGGTCCCAACCCTGTTCTTTTTTGACTTCCAATTCGGGCCAGCCTGAGCCATCGGTAAAGACGAGGACAACGGACTCTGTTTGCCTGTGCACCTCGTATTCGTTCTGCCTAATTCGTTGCGCTGACCAATCTGCCGGACCCAATCCAATAACGGCTTCTCTCAAGCGTCCGATCTCCACCGGTCCTAGGTCTTTTAATGTCTCTTCGATATCCATTTTCGTATCGTATATCAAACCGACCCGACCGAAAAAAGCCCGGTAGAGACGGCGATTTCTGCGCAACCGACAAATATGGTATTGCTACCTGTATCGAAACCGTCTGCGGGAAGCTCATAATCGACCCATAGCAAATGGCAATCGACGAACAACCATCCTCGCCAAAAGCGAACCTTAACCAGGCAATCGACTTAATCAATTCGGGACAGATTGGCGCTGCCATGCGCATTTGTCGCGACGCCCTCAAAACAGATGCCGACGACGTCAATATGACCGCACTACTAGGCGCCATGTTGCTGAAGTCACGCGAGATGGGCTTAGCGGAAAAATACCTGCGCCGAGCCATTGAACTCGCCCCAAATTTTGCGAAACCGCACGAAGATCTTGGCTTTCTGCTTTTTGAGACGGGACGACCAACTGAAGCCGTCGAGGTGCTGGAGACCGCCACACGACTGGATCCTCAGTCCGAACCAGCGTTCTACACGCTCGGTCGCGCTCTAGCTGCGATCGGCAAGGGCACAGAATCCGACGTCGCATTTGAAGCGTCGTTTGAACTCGACCCACAACGTAAACAACTCGCCCTTGCCGCAGAACACCACAAAGCCGGGCGTACCGAAGAAGCCGAACGCGCGTACCGAGACTTGTTGCGGGTCGATCCGAATAACGTCGACGCGATGCGGTTATTGGCCGGGATCGTCGCAAACAGGCACGACAGTGACGAAGCCGAGCCGTTGCTTAGAAAAGCAATCGCATCGGCCCCGGACTTCTACCTTGCTCTGCTCGATCTGGGTGGAATTCTTCATGAACAGCATCGATACGCGGAAGCCATCGAGTGCTTTGAGAGCGCCGTCGAGCTAGAACCCAACAGCAGTCGATCGCACTTTATGTTGGCGTCGACCCGATCACCCGCGGGTCAAACTTACCAGGCGCTGGATTCGTATCGACGCGTACTCGAGTTAAAACCGCAACATGCCGGCGCCTGGCTCGGGTTTGGACACACGCTGAAAACGGTTGGTCATCAGGCCGAGGCCATTGAGGCTTATCGTGAGAGCATTAAGGCTCGGCCTAACAACGGGGAAAGCTACTGGAGCCTCGCCAACCTCAAAACTTACGAGCTCTCGAAGGACGATATCCGGGCAATGGAATCGTCGTTAGAAGACAACGAAGGTTTGACAGATCAGTCCGCGGTTAACTTTCTCTTCGCGCTAGCTAAAGTCAATGAAGACAGTGGTCGCTTTGATCAGGCCTGGAACTACTACCAGCAGGGCAACGGCAAGCAACGATCGCTGGAACACTATGACCCGGTGCAAACCGAGGTAAGCAACGACGAAATCATCCAGGTATTTGACGAACCGTTCTTGCGAGGCAACACGGGCTTAGGCAATCCAAGTGTTGCACCAATTTTTATCGTTGGATTACCGCGCTCAGGATCGACGCTGATCGAACAGATACTGGCCAGTCACAGCTTGGTCGAGGGGACATCGGAACTGCCCTACATCGGACGAGTTGCTACGTCTCTTAATCGAAATCGCGCCGACGGTGTAAATTATCCTTTTGCCGCGCGAGAACTACGAGACACCAATTTCCCTGCGCTGGGACAAGACTACCTCAACCAAGCCAACGCCCATCGACAGACTGATAAACCACACTTTATCGACAAGAACCCGAACAACTTTCCGTCCATCGGGCTGATCCATCTGCTTCTGCCAAACGCCAAGATCATTGACGCGCGACGATATCCATTGGATTCAACCTTGAGCTGTTATCGCCAACTCTTTGCTAAAGGACAGACGTTCGTCTACGACCTGATCGAAATCGGAGAGTACTTTCTTCAGTATCAACGCATGATGGATCACTGGCATCAGGTGCTCCCGGATCGCGTCCTGACGGTCCAATACGAAGATGTGGTGACAGATTTAGAGGGCCAGGTACGTCGGCTTCTTGCTTACTGCGAATTGCCGTGGGAGGACGCCTGTGTCCGATTCCACGAAACCGAGCGACCCATACGAACCGCCAGTTCCGAACAAGTGCGCCAGCCCATTTACTCCAAATCCATTCATTTCTGGCGTAATTACGAAGCGCATCTAGGCCAATTAATTGACGTGCTGAAACCCGTCCTACCCAACTACAAACAATACGAATCCATTAATCAAGATGATTCGGCATCGAGTGTCGTTTAATTAATCGTCCGGTAACCCTGGAAAAGGCCACGCCTCTAAACCGTGAATCGCGTTCCTGATATCAAGCGATAGATTCAACGACAGCGTTGTTTTCATCTGATCGATGTCATATAGCGTGACCGTCGAAGGAGACGATCCACCCGCAACCAGGCTATGGCTAATCACACAGAGGCCTCGACCAAAGGCCTGGCGCGCAACACGGGAGTCATCGAGCTCGGTATGTGTGAGCAGCGCCGGGTTATAGACCGGTAGGTTAAATACGCCTTGCTTGCCTTGTTGGGGAACAAAACGAACCACATTCTTTTGCGTATCGTTGAATAAAATACCGTTCCTATACGGTCGCGCGTTGTGGGTTCCATCGGGCAATGTCGCCACTTGATTAATGTGTCGCCCGGTGTACGCATGTAAACCGGCAGTGCGTAGGCCGCTTATGTACATGGCCCGACTCTCGCAAAAGACGCTGTTGATATGGAGTTCGTTACGCAAAGGTGGGCCATGACGACTTTCTGGATCAAACGGAACGGCGCGAAGGCCTTTTTTATCCTTGGATACGCTGAGTCCCCAGCTGAACCGATTCCTTTCCAAATCAAACCCAAGGATGGAGTCGAATCCCGTGGAGGTGAGATACAGTCGTCGCTCGTAGCAGCTGATCTCATGACAGTGTTTTAGGTAGGGGCAACGATACGATGTAATCTGTTGGAACGTTTGGTCATAAACGAACAGCTCGTCACTCGCAGCGATAAACACCCTGTCCCCGTCAAACCCGATGCCGCGAAGACCACGATCCCATCCGCGACCCTGCCAATCGATATCCACCGAATCCCAATCGACCGTCTGCAACACGCGCTCGTTCGCCAAATCAATCAAGTAAACCCCGCCATGGCTCTCGCCTTGGCGGCTGCCACGAACGACGGACGTTGCAACGAGCGTAGTCACAGCATGTATTTCGAGACAACTAGCGAGGTGACAAGCATACTCCCACCACTATCAAGAACTAGAAGCGATGGTACGGAATTAGTAACTAACTGTTGGATCTAGTCACTTTATTTTGAGCGCTACTTGAGTGACGTTACTGCCCTATAGGTATGGAAATTCTACGCGCGGTTTTGCAGTACTATCCAAACCTATTTATCCGACACGACAGTCATCGGACTTAAATGAGGAATGTGATGGCACATAATCGCAAGAATTCTAAAGCAGGTCGCAATCTTTCAATGGCGATATCTGCCGCAGTGGCGGGTACGGGCAGTGCGCAAGCTGCAGCAGAAGCGGACGACGCACGACTTGAGGAAGTCATTGTTACGGCGACAAAGCGGGACTTGAAACTTCAGGACGCGCCGCTTTCTGTCACTGCCATAACCGATGAAGAAATCACCCTCCAGCGGTTAGATAACTTCGAGGATTACGTTGGACAGATCCCAGGCCTAGCACTTAGTCAGCGTCAACCGGGAGCAAATTCAGTCATCATGCGAGGGTGCGCGGCTCAAGGCCTTTCTTTCAGCGACTCCGCGACCACGTCGGTTTATCTGGATGAACAACCGATCACGTCGGCCGGGTATAACCCCGATCCACGTCTTGTCGATGTCGCCCGCATCGAAGCATTAGGTGGCCCGCAGGGTTCACTCTTCGGTGACGCCGCGCAATGTGGCACATTACGTATCATCACCAACAGACCCGACACCACTGCAAGTGAGGGATGGCTGGACGTATCAGGCTGGTCGATCGGCGAAGGCGGCACAGGCACTGATCTAAGCGGTATGGTCAATATCCCGCTGCTGGAAGACGGCACTAGCCTTTACCCAGACCTGAAAGCGGCCGTACGACTCGTTGGTTTTTACGCGAATGAACCGGGATGGGTCGACAACGTCCTGACGCCTACGCCAGGCCAAACGTCAACCAATAGCAACCGGGTCGACGACGACGTCAACTCATCGGTGTACTACGGCGGACGAGCGGGCCTTCGACTTGAGGCGGGCGAGAACTGGACCGTCGACCTTTCCGGCATCTACCAATACTACGAGCTGGATGGATTCGGCGATGTCAGCTTGAATCAACAGCACTTTACCGATACATCGGTTTTCCCGACATTTGGTCCTCACAGTCAAGCCCGATACACCGAGGATTACTGGGAAGACGAGTGGTACCAGATCGCATTAACCTTGGAAGGTAACCTCAGTTTCGGCGACGTTGTGCTAACCACCGCCTATTACGATCGGGAGAGCACCTATCTTGCCGACAGCACCTCGTATCTCCAGAACTTCCAACAAGTGGGTGACTACTTCCGGTCGTTCAACACGGGCAATCCCTACTACGACACCGGTGGAATCTACGATTTTGGCGGTGATCCCATCGCAAACGACTTCGACGGGAGGCAGACCAACAACTGGGTGATTGAGGCGCGTTACGCCACGCCAACTGACGGGCGTTGGTCCGCCATCGTCGGCGCTTTTTATAGCAAACGCCAAGTCGACGAATTGTTTATATCAAACGTAGAGGGCCTGACGGGCACGGGAGCGTTCAGTTACATCAACTATGCCGGCTACTACGTCGGTGTTCCAATGAAGTCAGCATCCAACAACTGGTACTCGGGTGTTTATGACAGTGACCTGCGGCAATCAGCGCTCTTCGGCGAAGTCAGCGTTGACGTGACCGAAAATTTTACGATCAAAGCAGGTGGACGTTTCTACAATGTCGCAAACGATTACATCGTTATGAACGGTGCCCTCGTCGGTATGAATGGCGGTAACCCCAACTGCGCCATCGACTACTGCTACTCTCCGGGGAATCTTGGCGCCTCCGATGAAAATGGATTCGTCCCGATGGTCAATTTCTCCTACCGATGGGAGAGCGGGCTGGTCTACGCCACCTACTCGGAAGGTTTCCGCCGTGGGGGAGCCAACTCAGCGAAACCGCAGTCAGTGTTCGGTCCGCCGTCCGATCTGTTTGACGATCCTGCAGGGACGCTGACTTCTTACGAGTCCGATACCGTTATTAACCACGAAATCGGCGCGAAAACTGAATGGCTGGATGACCGACTCCGATTTAATATCTCGTACTATCAGATGACCTGGGAAAACATCCAGGTCCAGGCCGAGGATCCTCAAGATACGATTTTCACCCTCGGTATCGTCAATTTTCCAGAGGCGGATATCGACGGTGTCGAAATGTGGGTAAGTTGGTTACCTAATGCGAACTGGAGTATTGAAGCAACGGTGGGCCGCAACGATGGCGAACTGTCGCAAGGGCAAACTTTGTTCGCGGATACACCCGGTGCGATCCCGGTACCCGTCGGTACCCAGCTACCCATCGTCCCCGACGTTAAACGAAATCTGAAAGTACTCTACCAAGTGCCACGAACCATGTTCGGCGGCGAGCCATATATTATGCTTCGCTATACCTACACCGGTGAGTCCGTCAATTCATTGGCCGGTATTGAATCGAGCTCATTTTCGTCACCGGTCGTTCAACAGGGTTCCTGGCGAACTATTGACATTCAGGCGGGAGTCGAAACCGATACGTGGAGCGCATCTTTGTATGTGGACAACGTCACCGATGAAAACGGCGATTTATTCTTCAATAACCGATTCGCACAACAAAGATTGACGGTGAATCAGCCACGCAGCTTCGGCTTCTGGTTTCGCTACAAGTTCGGCGGGAAATAGTTTAGTCAACGCCGCCATCGGCTAATCCTGTCGTACTCCGGAGGCATTTACCGCCGCTGGGATTAGTTCGGGCGGCCCTGGTGTCATTAGACAAACCCCCGAGATCCCCGGGATCGTATTGAATTCCGCCATGAGTTCCGCAGCTATCTGAACCCCCTCCGTTTCGGGATCTACGGCGTGTTCCATTCGTTTAATCACCGTTTCGGGAATCAGCGAACCTCGCAGGTTTTCGGACAGCCACTTGGCGGCTTTAGCCGACGGCAATACGGCTAGATTAACGATGATGGGCGCCTTCCAGGTTACTTTGGATCGAACTAGCTTGGGCATGTAAAGCTTAAGCTTGTCGGCGTCAAAACAAAGCTGGGTGCGAATGAAATTCGCACCGGCACGGGTTTTCTTTAGTAATGCTGCCGGATGCCAATCAGCAGCCGGCTTAAACACGGTTGCGATTGTGCCCACCGATAAATTGGATTGTTGCAATTCCGCTTCAACGCGGCGCACCATCTGAATGAGTTCGGTAGTGCTGACTTTGACGATCCGATCGGACGTATCGCTGATTCCAGCTGATTCGCCTCGTACAAGGAGCACACTGGTCACGCCAAGCGCAAGTGCGCCCTGTATTTCAATCTCCAAGGTCGGTCGGTTCTTATCCCGGCAGGATATTTGCAGGATTGGATCGATATCGTTTTGTAGAAGCAGTTGAGCGGTGGCCAATGCCGGGAAATGGACGCCGTCATTGGCGCCGTCGCTTACGTGTATTCCGTCAACCGACCTCGACAATATTCTGGCTTGGCCAAGGAGATCTTCGACACTTCCCAGAGCAGCAAGATTCAGGTCCGCCGAGAAACTGAAGTTGTCGTACATCGAATCCTTAAACTTCATACCGCGTGCTTTGGCCTCACTGAATCTGTTTTGCAGTCTGATCTAGACAACGAATGACGAGATTGATCAACTCATCAATTTCCTCTTTGGTAATACAAAGCGGTGGGGAAATCACCATCGTGTCTTCGATGGCACGCATGACCAACCCGCTTTCAAAACAAATGTCTCTGCAGAGGGTGCCCACGGCCCCTCGATCGTCAAAAAACTGTCGCGTGGTTTTGTCTTTTACCAATTCCAAAGCACCGATGAGACCCACGATCCTAGCCTCCCCCACCAACGCGTGCGACGTTAACTGTTGCCATTTCTCGGCAATATACGGGGCCGTTTCGGTATCCACTCGATTGACGAAGTCTTCACCACGTAGGATATTGAGATTAGCAATGGCGGCCGCAGCGGCGACTGGATGACCTGAGTAGGTGAAGCCGTGGTTAAACTCGCCACCCTCGTCTATCAGGATTGAAGCGACTTTATCGCTGACTAATACGCCGCCGATGGGCACGTAACCGGAGGACAGACCTTTCGCAATCGACATCAAGTCTGGTTTGATTTCATAGTAATCACTTCCGAACCATTTACCCGTTCGCCCAAACCCGCAAATGACTTCGTCGGCGACCAGCAGTATTTGATACTTATCGCAAATCGATTGAATTCTCGGCCAGTAAGTCGACGGTGGAATAATGACGCCGCCGGCGCCTTGTATCGGTTCACCGATAAATGCCGCCACGTTATCCACGCCAAGTTCAAGAATCTTCTGCTCCAGTTCATCGGCGACTTTCTCGCCGAATTCCTCCGGAGAGAGGTCTCCACCATCCTGGTACCAGTACGGCTGACCTATGTAGTCTATGTCCGGAATAGGCAGGCCGCCTTGCGCGTGCGCGGTTTGCATACCTCCAAGGCTCGCAGCCGCTACGGTACTCCCGTGGTATGCATTGTGCCGACTGATAATGACCTTTTTGTCCGGCAGACCTTTTAACGACCAATAAAAGCGAACCATTCGGACGATCGTGTCGTTAGCCTCGGATCCCGAACCGGTAAAGAACACCCGATTCAAATGAGCTGGAGCCAGCGAACAGACGAGACGCGATAGTTCAATGGCGGGCGGGTGTGCGGTCTTAAAAAAACTGTTGTAGTACGGTAACTCACGAATCTGCTGGTTTACGGCTTCGGCAATTTCTTCGCGGCCATAACCCACATTGACGCACCACAGGCCTGCCATCGCATCCAGGTATCGATTTCCATCGCTATCCCAAAGATAAATCCCATCCGCCCGGGTGATGATGCGGCTTCCTTCTTCCGCCAGTTTTTTATGGTCGGTAAAGGGATGGAGGTAGTGTTTGGTATCCAGATCCTGCAACTGATCCGTCGTGTAGTTGTACATCAAACTGGCCCCTTGAACCGTAAACTAATTTCGACCTTATCCAGTTTGGTGAGACCGATCAATGCGGGGGCTGGATAAGTTTGCAACCTAAAATGAGTGCTGGCAAAGTGCCCCCGAATTTACGTGAGCACGCCCCCATGACTGCGGCAAAAAAATGGCTAGACACCAAGGAGATCGAACTGGTCGAATGTCTGGTCCCCGACATTAATGGCGTCAGTAAAGGAAAGATTGTTCGCGCTGAGGACCTTGTCAGCGGCGAGATCCGTTTACCTGAGGCCGTATTCGGGCAGGACGTCGTCGGCGGTTGGTGCGAAGATCACGACCTGTTCGACGTCGCCGACGTCGACATGTTATTGGCACCGGATGCAACAACACTGGTGGTACAGCCCTGGTCGAATACCAAAACTGCGCAGTGTATTTGCGATTGCGAAAGTCTCGACGGCACACCATTAACGATCGCACCAAGAACGATACTGAGAAACATCTTGGACCTGTTTCAGGCAAAGGAAATGAGACCCGTGATTGCCCAAGAAGCCGAGTTCTATCTCGTGGAACGAAACCCCGATCCCACCAAACCTCTTGAAGCGGCAGCGGGGGTATCAGGCCGACAACAAAAGACACCGCGTTCGTTCCAAATGGAAGCTCTTTCCGAATTCGCTCCTTTCCTCGAAAGGCTTTACGAATATTCAGCAGGCCACGAAATGGTAACCGCAGGCGTGGTTACAGAAATGGGATGCGGCCAGCTGGAGGTCAACTTCCGGCACGGCGATGCTTTGGCATGCGCCGATGGAATGTTCAATTTCAAACGCATTGCAAGACAAGCCGCGTTAGAACAAGGCTATTACGCAACGTTTTTATCCAAGCCTATGTCCGGCGAACCGGGTAGCGCAATGCATCTCCATCAAAGCGTCGTGGATGTATTATCCGGGAGCAACATATTCTCGAATAAAGATGGCGATCATAGTGAGCAGTTTTATGCCTACCTTGGTGGTCTACAGAAGTACACGCCTCACGTCATGGCATTCCTCGCCCCAAACGTAAATTCGTATCGCAGATTCGAAGGTGCAGAATCCTGCCCGATAAACACCGAGTGGGGGATCGACAATAGAACGACGGGGTTCAGGGTGCCCCGCAGCAACGCGGACTCTACTCGGATTGAAAATCGCATACCGGGATCTGATACAAACCCCTATCTCGCAGTTGCAGCTTGCCTCGCATGCGGTTACTTGGGTATGCAGGAAGGCGCGCGGCCCAGCGAACCCACGACGGAAAGCGCCTGGGACCTCGAACACACCCTACCTCGAACACTACGTGAATCGCTCGACCTACTCTTAGAGTGTGAACCGCTCATTGATCTTTTCGGCGAACGGTTTGTTAACGTATTCGTTGACCTCAAATTAAGAGAACTTACCGCGTTTTCCAGCACCGTGACTGCGTGGGAACGTGAACATCTGGTATTAACAACGTAACCACTGAGCGGACTCTTCTCGAGAATTAGGAGCTTGCACGTTTTCCGTTGCGTGTAGGCCGAGAAGTTCTGCTCACCAGTGCGCAATAGGCTCATCAATCGAACCGACTACTACGCTAAGATAACAACGTGGCTCATTACGACACTGTAGTCATTGGTGCGGGGCACAACGGCTTGGTTTGTGCAAACTACCTTGCGCGACAAAATCAGAGGGTCCTTGTCCTCGAGTCATCGAGCACGGTGGGCGGACTTGCATCCACCCGCGAATTTCATCCCGGTTTTAGGGCGTCGGTCGCACACACGGTCAGCCACTTCTCAAAGAAAATACACCGAGATCTTACGTTGCAAGACCATGGTCTTGCGCGTACGCCAAACCCTCTGCCATGCGTGGGGCTCGATCTCCAAGGGAATCACGTCGTACTCGACGGCGATACCGTCAGCGGAGTACCCGAGACAGACCAGGCGGCTTACTTGAACTACTCGAAACTCACCAAGCGCTTCGCCAATCTGTTAGCACCGCTCTGGCTGAAAACCGCCCCTCCTATCGGTAACAATTCATTGCCCGAGGTGCTGTCGTTCGCCCAACTTGGCTTGAAGATGCGAATGCTGGGCAAGCAAGACATGCGTGAGTTTCTTCGGATCATCGCGCTTCCAACACACGATCTCATGGACGAGTACTTCGATCATCCGATCCTTAAAGCCCTACTCAGCTGGAACGGTCTCATCGGATCGAAGCAAGCTCCACGTTCGCCCAACAATTCCATCATGTTAATGCTGTATCGAATGTCTGGAGGTATGAACGGTTTACACGAGCTACCTGTTGGAGGGGTGTCGGGCCTAATTAACGCGCTCCGTTCATCGGCCGAATCCCGGGGTGTCGAGATTCGAACCAACACATCCGTACGCCGGATCGCCATTGAACGAGGAGAGGAAGGCCTTCGTGCGACCGGCGTGCAAGTGGATGACGGAGAACAAGTAGTCGCCCGAAATATCGTATCTTCGGCAGACCCTAAGACGACGTTTCTCACGCTACTGGGAGCGGAGAATCTCGAAATCGAGTTTACAAATCGTATTCGCCGAATTCGCTCACAAGGGCTTGTTGCAAAACTCCATCTGGCACTGAACGGCTTGCCAACATTCACCGGATTAGATCGGTCCGATGGTCAGCTAATCATTTCTCCAGATATGGCAACGATTGAAAACGCCTTTGACGATTCAAAGTATGGCCAGTGCCCTGCTGACCCAGTGATGGAGATCGTGATTCCTAGCTTGCACGATCCCTCGCTCGCACCGGACGGACAGCACGTCTTATCTGCACAAGTGATGTACGTACCTTACAAGATGAAAAACGCGTGGGATTCGGCAGCCAAGGACGCGTTTACCGACAGGCTCATCGACAAAATCGCATTGTACGCGCCCGCCATTCGCGAGCAGATTATCGCAAGCGAACTTCTTACTCCGATCGATCTTGAACGGATGTTTCGAGTGACGGGTGGTCACTGGCACCACGGCGAATTTGCCCTCGATCAATTGTTCATGATGCGGCCCACCTATGGTGCAGGGCAGTACCAGTCCCCCGTGCGGGGTCTATACCTTTGCGGAGCTGGATCCCACCCTGGCGGAGATATTACCGGTGGTCCGGGACACAATGCTGCGCACGAGATTCTGTCGTGAAACAGTACGATGCCATCGTTATCGGGGCCGGCCACAACGGCTTAACAAATGCAGCTTATCTAGCAAAAGCAGGCCTTGACGTAGTGGTCGTAGAAAAGAACGACTACATAGGCGGTGCAGCCGTATCCCGGGAACTACACGAGGGCTGGACCTACTCAAATTGTTCGTATGTCTGCAGCTTGATGCGCCAGGCAATCCATCGCGACCTGAATCTGAGTCGGCACGGGCTCATTTTGGTGCCGTATCTAGGTTCCGTGAATTACGACGACGTCGGCAACACGCTGATCGGCTATAACAGTGAAGAGGCCGCTTATCTTGAACTGAAACGTCATTCGAAACACGACGCCGACTCGATGTCCCACTTTGAGGCTGATCTGACCCGATACGCCCGACTGATTCGGAAAACGCTGCTCCGTACGCCTCCCGATCCAACCTCATTTCGACGACGGGACATTCATGAGCTTTTGTTCCTTGCCAAACAATTCTGGTCGCTTGGTGAGAAGGAAATCTACGAATACGTCAGGTTCTTTACGCTCAGTGCAGTGGATTTTCTTGAAGATTACTTTGAGAACGAGCTCATCAAGCAGTCGAAGGCTAGTTCCGGAATTATCGGCACAGCATTGGGCGTCTATTCGCCCGGTTCTTCGTATATTTTACTGCATCACGTGATGGGAGACGTCGACGGGAGCATCGGTGCCTGGGGTTTAGCACGCGGTGGCATGGGTGCAATTTCTAAAGCCATTGCCTCGGCGTTTCAATCGTTTGGCGGAGAAATCAGGACCAACGCAGGCGTCGCCCAAATTCTCGTCGAGGGTGGCAAGGCGGTGGGTGTTGCCTTAGAAAATGGAGACGAAATCCGGGCACGCGTGGTCGTATCAAATCTCGATGCTAAGCGAACGTTCACCCAAATCATGGACAAGAACGATCTTCCACCGGGAATTTATGACAGGGCGAAAAACTTCAAGATTCGGGGTTCATCAGGAAAGGTGAATATCGCCCTGTCGGCGTTGCCTAAATTCAGTAACGTGCCAGATAACGCCTACGTTAACCGAGGGGGTCTGGAATTCACGGGGTCATTGGAAACCATGGAGCGGGCATACGATTGCTGGAAGCATGGCCGCTTCTCCGACGATCCATATATCGAGGGCGTTATTCCTTCTGCCTGGGATCCTACGGTTGCGCCGCCAGGTAAACACTGGATGTCGAACTTTATCCAGTACTGTCCCTCTCAGCTAGCCGACGGACCCTGGACGCCTGAGAAAAGAGACCAGTTCGGCCAAACAGTTATCGACAAGATTGCTCGCTACAGCCCCGGTTTCAAGGACTTGATTGTGCACATGGAGGTGCGAACTCCTCACGAGATTGAACAGGAGATAGGTCTAACCGAGGGGAACATATTTCAAGGCGAACTCACAATTGATCAGTTGTTTTTCAATCGCCCATTTCCTGGTTACGCTCAGTACAGGATGCCTCTCAAACAGATGTACATGTGCGGTTCGTCGACGCATCCCGGAGGTGGCGTGTCCTCGGCGTGCGGCGCCAACGCGGCCCGCGAGATTCTGATCGACCTTAAGCGACCCAATAGCGTTCCGGAAGATGACTTCTACGATGAGTGACTACGATTTTTCAAGCGAGCGGCCTAAGCCCAGTCACTTCCAGGAACGCGAAGACGAACTCAATATTCACAACGCTTGGTCGTCATGGAACGGCTACAAATTCGCTGAGTACTACTACGACGTTGAGTACGAGTACTTCTGCGTCCGCAATACCTGTGGCACCTACGACATTTGTCCTATGCAGAAATACCTCATCAGCGGTCCAGACGCGGAAAGAATGTTAAACCGGATGGTGACCCGCGACGTGACGAAGATGCGGACCAATCGCGTCAGCTACGTGGTGTGGTGCAACGATGAAGGGCGTTTGATCGACGACGGGACCATTTTTAAACTGGCCGACGACCAATTTATTTTGAACTGTGGTAGTCCCTGTACAGCCTGGCTGGGGAAAAGCGCTTTCGGATTTCACAACATCACCATTGTCGACAAGACTGATGAAATTGCTGCAATGGCGCTGCAAGGGCCAACCTCATGCGCCGTACTTAAGCGTATGGGCCTTACCAATATCGAGAACGCGAAACCCTTCTCGATCAACTATTTCGATTTCCACGGTGACAGGCTCATGGTGTCCAGAACAGGATTCACAGGTGACCTTGGCTACGAGCTATGGATAGACCACGGTCTCGCAATCCAACTGTGGGACGCGGTCTACGAAGCCGGTCGCGACCTCGGTATTCATCCCTATGGCGACCAAGCAACAGACATGCTGCGACTCGAAGCCGGTTTTATCATGCCGGGATCCGAGTTCAATGAAGCTCTAAAAACGGTCCACTTTGAGCACGATCAGACACCGTTCGAACTCAATCTTGGTTGGTTGGTCGACTTCAAGAAACCTCACTTCAATGGTCGACGCGCCTTGTGGGCCGAGCAACAACGCGGTCCAACGTACACGTTGACCAAGCTGGACATCGAGGGCAACAAACCTGCCGAAGGTTCGTTTGTTTATAGCAATAAGCGTTGCACGAACGAAATTGGCTACGTCACGTCGGGCATATGGTCACCGGCGGTGAAAGCGAATATTGCACTTGCGATGATAGAGACCGAGTACCTCGACGGAGAAATTTGGTCGGAAATCTATTATGAAAAGGAGCTCAGGCAGCACAGTAAAGTAGCTAGATGCCGAATTAAACAGGAACCTTTCTGGGCACCGGCCAGAGCGCGAGCCACACCAGCTGAGAACTTCTAATACAGCTTTGCCAGTGCACCGGGGTTAACACTGGGATAAAATACACGAATCGCTCTCAACAAAGGTATGCGTGCATTGAGCGCCGTAGATTTTGTAGACAGCTATATCGATGCGTGGAATCACCATGATCCTCGATGGATAGCCGACCATCTGACGCGAGACGGTGTCTATTGCGATATCCCCACTCACCAACGGCACCCTCGACACGAGCTGGTGCCTTACCTTGCTGACATCTTCGATCTAGACCACAGCTGCTACGAACTCGAAGGCGAAATCGTGACGGGGCGAAACTCCATTGCATTTCAATACCAAGTGCGGCCCAACGCAGAAACACCGGTTTGGTTTGGTGCGGAGTTCGTAACGCTGCACGGTGAACACGCGGTTTACATAGCAGACTATTACAAGGAGCCCATCCGGGATTCAAAGAGGGACGAAATTCAGGCTGAAAAGTACGCCAAATCAGGATTGAATCCCCAACTACTGGAAACATATAAGCGGGCGTTGAACGACTTGATGATATTGGAACACACCTATCTAAATTCCGACCTGACTTTGCCAAAACTTGCCAATTTGATGCATTGTTCCCTGAATCATCTATCACAAGTTATCAACGCCGGATTCGGAATGAGTTTTTTCGATTACTTAAACCACCACCGTATCGAAGCAGCCAAGAACTTGCTCAGTCAGCACGATAGTTCTCGGGGCGCGATACTGAGCGTTGCTTTTGAGGTTGGTTTTAACTCCAACTCAGCGTTCTACGCTGCATTCAAGAAAACGTGCGGACAAACACCGGCCCAGTATCGTCGTTCTCAACAAATCGAACGTTGACGGCGTTCGCTCGACGGCTGACAAAATCGTCATGCTCGCGTCCGGGACTTTCGCGCATCCCGAACCCGAGCCCACCCGATTCGTCCTATAGTCTGTCGGGTGTTAGCCCTATCCCACAGACCGTGAACCAGGGAACGCGAAGTCGATACCATTACCGTCCGCGGACGAGGTCCAGCGTTCGGTAATTGTCTTACGGCGCGTATAGAAACGAACGCCGTCCGGACCATAAGCCGCAAGGTCACCGAATCTTGAATCCTTCCAACCACCAAAGCTGTGATTAGCAACCGGGACAGGCAAGGGTACGTTGATCCCGACCATGCCAGCTTCAACTTCATTTGCGTAGGTACGGGCCGAATAACCGTCCCGAGTAAAAATGCATGTTCCGTTCCCGTACTGACTGTCGTTGATTATCCGCATCGCATCAGCCGCCGTGTTAACCCGAACAAGGCAAAGAACCGGCCCGAAGATCTCCTCGTCATAAATCGACATGCCGGGTTGAACGTTGTCAAAGAGTGTTCCGCCGAGATAGAAACCAGGCTGTTGGTAACTGGCATGCCTTCGTCCATCAACCAGTATGGTGGCTCCTTGATCAACCCCTTCTTGGATCAAACCAACGATTCGATCCCGTTGCGGACCGCTGTTCAGGGGTCCCATATCGAGATTATCCACACCAGGACCGATGTTTAGTCCGGAAACCTTTTTACTCAATACGTCGGCAACCGCGTCCGCCGTCTCATCACCAACCGATACCACCACCGACAGCGCCATACAGCGTTGGCCGCACGAGCCATATGCCGCACCCATAATGGCATTTGTCGCAGTTTCAACATCTGCATCAGGAAGCACAACCGCATGATTTTTTGCGCCGCCAAGAGCTTGAACTCGCTTGCCACTGTCGCCTGAAGCTTTGTATATGGATCGTGCAACCGGCGTCGAACCAACAAAACTCACCGCCTTGATGTCCGGATGATTCAATAACCATCCGGCAGTCTCCTGATCGCCTTGAACAACGTTGAAAACCCCATCGGGGAGTCCCGCCTCCGAGAAAAGTTCCGCTAATCGGTAACTTGCGGTAGGAACTTTCTCCGAAGGTTTTAATATGAACGTGTTCCCGCAAGCAACGGCTAGCGGAAACATCCACATAGGAACCATTACAGGAAAGTTAAACGGTGTAATGCCGACAACGACGCCTAACGGCGACATCTCACTCCAACTGTCGATATCCGGACCAACCGCCTTTGTGTATTCGCCCTTTAAGTGCTCGGCGATCCCCGTGGCATATTCGATATTCTCTATACCCCGCTGAAGCTCGCCTTGAGCATCCAATAGTGTTTTACCGTGTTCGCGCGTAACGAGTAGACAAAGTTCGTCAGCGTGGGCGGTCACCAACTCGCAAAAGCGCCTCAGAATTACCGCACGTTTTGCCGGCTCGACGACTCGCCAGTCTTGGTAAGCAATTTTCGACGCATCAACAGCAGCATTGACCGTCTTTTCGTCTGCAAGCGTGACGTAACCCATCTGTTCACCGGTTGCTGGATCAAGTCGCTCAAGCTTCTGCGAACCACTGACATCTAATTTGCCGCCGATGAAGTGTCCCGTGATCTCCGTATGCGCCATTTGTCTCTCCACTAACCTTCCTGAGTCCAGCAACTAGTCGATGTCATCCAATACATCACCGAGTATCCCGAGCATTTGATCGATCTCTGTTTCACTGATCACAAGCGGAGGCGCCAGAGCAACAATGTCTGCCGTGGCGCGAACCAAAAGACCTCGGTCAAACGCCTCGCGAAATACCGCCATCGCTCGTTCGGTCGGCGCGCCGTCTAGCGGCCGCAATTCCACCGCACCCGCGAGACCAAAATTACGCACGTCGATCACGTTCGGCTTGTCGGCGAGCGCATGTAATCCTGCTTCCCAAATGGTTTCGAGCCCGCGAACGTGCTCAAACAAGCTCTCGTTTTCATAAACGTCCAATGCCGCGTGAGCTGCCGCAGCCGCAAGAGGATGGCCTGAATACGTGTAGCCATGAAAAAACTCGATCGCCGTGGGTGGTCCCTTCATAAAGACTTCTCGAATTTTCTCCTGCACTACCACCGCTCCCATAGGCACCGCGCCGCTGGTTAGTCCCTTAGCGGTACACATGATGTCAGGGACAACACCTAGTCTCTCTGATGCCGAAGCCCAACCCAACCGCCCGAATGCGGTAATCACCTCATCGAAGATGAGCAAGATCCCATGCGCTTCGGTGATTTCACGAAGTCGCTCCAGATAACCAATGGGGGGTACCAATACACCGCCCGAGCCAGCGAACGGTTCGACAATGACTGCCGCGATGGTGCTCGCGTGGTTGCTCGCTATAACGCGTTCAAGATCATTCGCGAGATGGGCTCCCCAGGCGGGTTGGCCTTTGCTAAATGCCTGATGCTCTAAATCGTAGGTTTCCGGAAGATGGAACACACCCGGAAGCATCGGCCCAGCCGCAATACGGTTGTTGCCGATGCCGCCGACACTCGTCCCACCAAATCCAGAACCGTGATACCCCCGTTGCCGTCCCACCAAACGGGTCCGTTGGGCTTCCCCACGGGCATGGTGATAGCCCAGCGCTATCTTGAGCGCGGTATCAACGGATTCTGATCCCGAGTTAGTAAAGAAAACGGCCTCCATGCCGTCCGGCATCATGTTCGCTAGCCGTTCGGCAAGCCGAAAAATTTCTGGATGACCCATTTGAAAAGCTGGAGAATAATCGAGCGCGCCCGCCGCCTGACGAATGGCTTCAACGATGTGAGGATGACAATGACCCGCGTTGCAGCACCAGAGCCCCGACATCCCATCCATAATTTGGCGATCGTCTACTGTGGTGTAGTACATACCTTGAGCGCTTTTCATGAGCCGGGGTTCGTTCTTGAAAGCCCGGTTACCCGTAAACGGCATCCAGTAAGCAGCGAGGTCCAACTCGTTATGTAGAAGGTTTTTTATGTCCATCCTGCGCTACTCGATAAAACGACCACGGTGGAATCTTCTTACCAAAGACCGTGGCCATATCATATTTTCGTCGATAAGCGGTACTGACCGCACGGTACATCACCTCGTCGTCCAACCTTGTTATAGTCACGTCATAGATCTTACTCTCGATACGAATCCTGGCACGAGGATCTCGTAAAATATTGATTTCCCAATACTTTTTTTCTTCGCCGTAAGACCCGATATAAAGATCACTAGCAACACGCACGCACCAAATGGTGGTGGAATGCGGAATGCCATACCAGGGGCGGGTTTCAATAAATACTTCGTCAATTTCATCGGTGAATTGCCAATTCTCGACGGGCGAAGATACTTCCTCACCGCTAAGCCAAAGTCCCGGCCTAACGTCCTTGGGTTCACACCCGACAGCCAGCACGCTAAGGGTGAGCAATACGAGCGACAGACGAATTGCTATTGGAATTTGAGCTTCGAGAATCGGAGATTGGATCTTCACGAGCGACCAATGCCATGACACAAACTCATCCTAGGTTCGGCGGTTTATACCGTCTCACAACGATCGAATCACCACTACGGATCTTCCCAGGCACGTCGACGACCCCTACTACCCCGCGCTTCCGTTTTGCTTCGATCAGAAATTGCCGACGCGCAAGCGATTTGCCTGCGTGCGCCGTATAAAGTCCCACAATCTTATCCGCCATGTCGGTACAAGGTGGGTTGAAGTCTTCAACAACCAAGACTGCACCTGAAGGAAACATCAGCTTGGATCCCTTCGGCAGTCTGGAAAAATCTTTAATCCCTTCAACAAAGACGTTTACGCCAAGATCGCCAGGCGACAACGGCTGATCCAGATTCAACGCCTCCTGAATCTCGCGCACTTCCTCTTGCGACATTCCGGTCCACTGACGATTGTTTCTCCGCACTGTTCCCGTTGGCTCGGTGTCGCCTTCATAACACACTCGACTAAATCCGCGATGTTTGTCATCAACAAATCCTTCAAGATCCGCCATGACGTATTCTTGAACCTGCTTTGCCATGTCGTCGCCGGCTCCAATCGATACTGAGATCAACTTCGCTTTTTGGTCCTTCATCCGGATTGTGCCGGGCACCGACTGCTCATGTTTTGATAATTGTAGCTTTCGAACATCTATATTTATTCCGAGCCTAGACGCTTGGATAACATCGCTCATCGAATCATTGCGGAGATCGTATACCGTTCACGATCCGTACGTTGATTGTTTCGTCTAAGGCGTTTATTGCCCACTACCAAGATCAAACCAAACATGTGCTTGTCCGGTGCCAGCGGCGTTTTCATCATTAGACATCATGCGGCCTCGAGCTCGGCAATCACGACCGCCTAGCGCTCCTGACATCATCAGGTAGTGACCAAAAATAACTTCCGGTTCGAAGCGGAGATACACCGGCAGCCTCGTTCTACACGCAAATTATTTAGGATTCTAGAGCTTAAGGTCGTGCCTTGGAGCCCACCCGTTCATTGACGCTCAGAGTCGGAGCGTGTATCACCAGCGAATGAAGATTCAACTGGTAGACGAGATTCGCGGAAATCTTCCGCTCGACGATGATCATCCATATCGGACGGGTCCGTGGAAGCCGAACGCACGCGAGTTCGACGCCTACGATTTAGACGTGATCGGCGAATTGCCCCTCGACCTCAATGGCGTCTATTTGAGGAATACGGAAAACCCGTTGCACGGAGCAATCGGACGTTACCATCCGTTTGATGGCGACGGCATGTTGCACTCCATCTCGTTCGACTCGGGAAAGGTTGAATATCACAATCGCTATATCCGAACCGATGGATTTAACGCCGAGCTTGAATCGGGAACGCCGCTTTGGGCTGGCTTAATGGAAAATCCCCAGAAGTCAAAACGCCAGGGCTGGGGTGCCCGAACAGGCCTAAAAGACTCGTCGAGTACAGACGTGGTCGTCCACCGAGGTCGTGCCGCGACGAGTTTTTACCAATGCGGCGATATCTACGAGCTTGACCCCAAAACGCTCCATCAATTGGGCAAGGCGTCCTGGACAAAAGACGTCACCCCAGGTTGGGGAGTTTCGGCACACACGAAAGTCGATCCTTCATCCGGCGAGATGCTGTTTTTCAATTACTCAAAACAGAAACCGTACATGCACTATGGCGTTGTCGATTGTCACGGAAAACTTGTGCATTACGTTCCAATCGAGTTGCCGGGGCCTCGACTGCCGCACGACATGGCGTTCACGGCAAACTATGCAATCTTGAACGATATGCCGCTTTTCTGGGACCCTGAAGCCCTCAGTCACGGCGCACACGCTGTCCGTTTTTTCAGAGATATACCCAGCCGCTTCGCAGTTATTCCGCGACGTGGGCAAGCAAGCGATATCCGGTGGTTTGAAGCAGAACCAACCTACGTCCTGCACTGGATCAATGCGTATGAAGAAGGCGACGAAGTCATTCTCGACGGATACCGCCAGGACCCATCGAAAGCCGCCAGCGTCGACTTACCTGAAAATCTGATCCCATATCGAATGTTGGATATTCATTCCATCGGGGCCCGGGCATATCGGTGGCGGTTCAATATGCAAACCGGTTCCGTCTCCGAACAACCTCTCGACGACGCGATTTCGGAATTCGGCATGATCAATCCAGATTTTGCGGGTAAGCCATACCAGTATGTATGGGAGATGAGCACCAAACCCGGATGGTTCCTTTTCAACGGCATCACGCGCCTCAACGTGAAAACGGGCGAACGCCAAGGCTATGAGTTTCGATCGGGGGTTTACGGCAGCGAAAGCCCCGTGGTACCGGCACGTAAAAACGATCGTGAAGACGGTGGTTACGTCGTCACAATAATCTCAGACATTAACGAAGATTCCTCGAGCTGCCTGGTATTTAACGCCGATGACCTACTAAGCGGCCCCGTTGCATCGATCAAATTGCCGGAGCGAATATGTGTCGGTACCCACAGTTATTGGGAAAACTCCTAAATCAGCTCTAGTCAATCAGCGGCATGATCAGCAACCGCCGCACACTCCTTTACCTACCTCACTAGTAGTCACAACGTTTCACCCACCGTTAATCTTTCGCTGTTTGACATCGTCTTCCTGGCTAGGGAGACAGCACGAATCCCTCATAATTCTTCGACGCAATGTCGTCGCATTTTTTCCGATAGGTTCCGACGCCCCCCACATAGGGCATGAATATTCGGGGTTTACCCGGAATATTTGCGCCCAAGTACCACGAATTACAACTCGGTGCGGTAAACATCGTACCCTTGGCGACTTCATTGACGTGCTCAATCCAATTTTGCTCGGCTTCAGCCGTAGGTTCGATGGAACGAAGCTGGTGTCGATCCATATGTGAGATGCAATCGCTAATCCAATCGACGTGCTGCTCGATAGATACAAGCATATTGCTTAGCACTGACGGGCTTCCAGGTCCCGTGATCGTGAACATGTTCGGAAACCCATGTACCTGCAGTCCCAGAAAAGTTCGAGGGCCCGCATCCCAAACGTCGGCAAGACGCGCTCCATCTCGACCTGTGATTTCGACATTCAACAACGCGCCCGTCATCGCATCGAATCCCGTCGCGTAGACCAGAGCATCGAACTCGTACGATCTCTGTTTTGTCTCCACGCCCCTTTCGCTGATCTTTTTGATACCGCCTTGACGAAGATCGACCAAGGTGACGTTGTCTTGGTTAAAGGCATCGTAATAATGGCTATCGATCACCGGCCTCTTGCAACCAATAGGATAGTCGCGGGGCATCAGCTGATCCGCAACATCGGGATCATCGATTACTCGAGCTACCTGTTCTCGATACATTTCACAAGCAAGCTCATTGGCGTTCGGATCGAGACCGATATCGAGATAACGACTGATCGCGGCAAAACCGTCCCGATCCAGCGCAGACTTACGCTGTTCAGGCGTCGTCTCGAGTATTGAATCTGTTGGAGGAGCGTTGTCGGCACCACCGAAGCCAAAGCCATACCCTATGATTCCCGCCAGAGATTCACGCTGTTGTTGCCGGATTTCGTCGTAATTTGCCTTTGCCTCAGCTCGAAACTCCTCCGTGAGCGGTCGGTTGTTCGCTGGCATCGTGTAGTTCGGCGTACGCTGGAATACGGTTAGATGCGCCGCCTCCTCGGCAATCACCGGAATCGACTGAATCCCGGAAGAACCCGTGCCGATTAAACCAACTCTCACACCCGTAAAGTCCACGCCTTCGTGCGGCCAGCGTCCGGTGTGATAGACAGGGCCACGAAAATTATCAGACCCGTCAATTGAGGGCGTGTTCGGCACCGATAAACAGCCGGTCGCCATCACGCAATACCGTGCTTCGTATGACTTCCCGGTATCAGTATTGACCAGCCATTGACGAGTATCCTCGTTGTACGCCGCGGTTGTTACCCGAGTATCAAAACGTATTTGGGGTAACAAATCGAATCGCTCAGCAATATGGTTCGCGTAGTCCAGAATTTCGGGCTGACCCGCCATAACTTCGGACCAATTCCAGTCCTGCTGAAGCTCCTCGGAAAAACTAAACGAATACTCCATGCTCGGCACATCACAGCGTGCGCCGGGGTAGCGATTCCAATACCAGGTACCGCCCACCCCGCTTCCGGCTTCCAACACTTGTACCGATAAACCCAAAGCGCGAAGCCGGTACAACATGTACATTCCGGCAAACCCCGCGCCAACAACCAATACGTCCGTTGACTCCGTCTGTCCAACCTTGCTCATACGAATCCTAGTTATTACGAGCCCATCAAAATGGCTTACGCCTAGGAACAATAATACCCATGCCACGTGCTCGAGTCTTTGTTCTGCTTCGGCACCATCTATTTAGCACGCTTTATGCCGATCTCTTTCGGTAGCAAAGGCCACCGACTCTCCGTCCATGACGCCATTCTCAAACAGTGGGTCTTTTCTTAATACGTACTGCTTCAGGTAGATTTCCTCTACTCAATGTCTAGCACGAGACGTGACAGATCATCGAGAGGCGCGTAGGTTTGGCGTTTGCACGTTCCTGCGGCAAATTTCGCCGGGTCGCAATGCACAGGAATCAGGTACATAAACGCTTAGAGAAAATTCATGCCCGATGAAGTTTTTTGCCAAACAGAGCTCAACTATGTAACCGCCCACGGTGTTGAACCCAAAGACGTCACAATTCTCAACGGCAGGATGTCGACAAGTGGCGCAGGTTGGGAACGACGGGGGTTCGAGTTATTCGCTCACCACTCGAACGTGTTGAACTGGGATGACGACAACGAAGTCGCCAACCGCTATTACGGGGAAATGACTTCGTTAGCAAAAGCCCTGTCGGGTTGTACGCATGCCTTAATGGAAGGTCATATCAACCGAAATCCACGACAAGCAGCAGTGCACCCAGACTACGCGCCTATTCGGTTCGTGCATTCAGATTTCACGGAAACGTATGGGAAGGCGATTTGTGAATACTACGAAAGCGATGAAGATGGGCCGCGAAATGCATTACAAAGAGCTAACGTTGCACCTGAGACAGTGCGCGCCTCGACACGCATACTCATCCTGCAGTTCTGGCGCAACGTGGGTGAGCCACGAATGGACCTACCCCTGGCAATTTGTGATGCGGAGTCCGTTTCCCGCGAAGAGCTTCAGGACTTCCATGTCTCCAGCTACGCGGGCGGCGATTTCGGTTTTGACACGTTCGGCGTACGAGCACCGGGATCCGATGATCAGCACCGATGGTTTACCTTTCCCGAAATGACAGTCCAAGAAGTATTGACGTTACGAACCTATGACAGTGAAAGAGCGGCCTTAGGCAAACCTTTCTGGACACCCCACTCCGCCTTTCAAGATCCAAATGTGACAGCCGGAAATCCTGCGCGTAAAAGTATCGAAGTACGGGCAACCTGCCTTTTTGAATAGCGACGATCCCGCCCGAAATGTTTGAATACGATATCCAGCCCAACAAAACGGCTCCGATATCCGCCATTCCATGAAACCTTTTCTCAAGTCCCTCTCGATCCTTTTGATCTGCCCGATATTCGCCGCTGGCATCGAACAAATTGCCGACGTCACGCATCCGGGACTCGGCGAAATGAGCGGTATCGTTGCATCAACGTTTGAAGACGTCTATTGGGTACACAACGACTCGGGCGACAGCGCGAGGATCTTCGCGATCAAAGCCGACGGAAGCGTGGTATTACCACGCCTCGTAACTACCTTTTTCCCTAATCGATCATCCGATGCCTGGGAAGGCTATTCCATCGACAATGCGTGGCATCAAGATTGGGAGGACATTGCGATCGCGGACGGCACGCTTTTCATTGCCGATGTTGGAAATAACGCGAACGCGAGGCGAGACCTCGGCGTCTACGTTGTTAACGAACCCAACCCTTACTACGTTCACAAGGCCCGAGCAGCGAGGTTCTTACCCATCCGCTATCCGGACCAACTCCAATATCCAGCAACACAATGGCACTTCGATTGCGAAGCTGTCTTTACGTTCGAAGGAAATCTCTATTTCCTGACCAAACACAGGCAACCCGGAAAACCCATGGCTTGGGAGGCTGGTACCAAACTCTACCGACTCGATACCCGTCACACGGATCAAGAGAATGTATTAACGCTGGTGGACCACCATCGCGAAATCTCCTTAGCCACTGGAGCAGACGTCTCTCCCGATTCAGATCGCTTGGCGATTCTGACCTACACCCGCCTATGGGTATTCGATCGACCCGCACATGAAGATAAATGGCTGCAATCTACCTCACGCGTATTGGACCTTGACCCCAACTTGGTGCGGCAAAATGAAGCAGTCGCGTGGGAAACCAACGAATCGCTTTTAATCACCAATGAAAATCGGGCGATTTTTAGAGTCCCGCTGGATGCACTCACGCCTACCCTCTCTTCACGCGCGAACCACTAGCTGTCAACGGCTCTAAGTAATCTTTTCCAACCGTCCTCACGATTATTTGAAACAACGTACCGCCAATCAGAAAGAACTCGAACTCCAGGAACAGCCTAAGACCGCAGGCGTCATCGTTTTGGGTGGAGGCGTGGTAGGTTGCAGCGTCGCCTACCACCTAGCGAAACTGGGGGCAGATGTTCTTCTTCTTGAGCGTGACCAGCTTACTAGCGGGACCACGTGGCATGCGGCCGGTCTTCTTTCAGAGTTCCGTGGAACTCGCGCGTTAACTGAATTGGCTCGGTACTCCGTATCGCTTTACGAAAAACTCACCGAAGAGACGGGACAGGCTACGGGATTAAAACGCAACGGCAGCATTGCGATCGCCACCGATCAAGACCGCTGGGAAGAACTGCGGCGTGGCGCAACAGTCGCGCGCAGTCTTGGCATCGAAGCAGAGGAAGCAACCGCAACGGACGTCTCCCAATTATGGCCACTAGCCCAGACCAATGACCTGGTAGGCGCGATCTACTATCCGAACGACGGGCAGATCAATCCCGTCGACGTCACGATGGCGCTCGCGAAGGGTGCTCGGCTATTTGGTGCCCGTCTTATGGAGAAAACACCTGTCATCGGTGTCGTACAACGTGATGGCCAAGTCCGAGGGGTGGAAACGTCGGTCGGTTACATCACTACGGATATAATCGTTAATTGCGCAGGCATGTGGGCGCGAGAATTAGCTCAAACCTCTGGCGTCAACGTTCCGTTGCATGCGTGCGAACACTTCTATTGCCTGACGGAACCCATCGCTGATCTACCCTCGGATCTGCCGATATTGCGAGACTTCGACGGTTGCGCCTACTTCAAGGAAGACGCGGGAAAGCTCCTGATTGGGGCATTCGAACCTGTCGGTAAACCTTGGGGAATGAATGGAATACCCAACGACTTCTCCTTTGGAGAACTGCCGGAAGACCTCGACCATGTGGCGCCGATTCTCGAAGGCGCAACCCGACGCGTACCCCGAATTAGGGAAACGGGTATATCGCGTTTTTTTAACGGGCCGGAGAGTTTCACACCCGATAATCGCTACCTCATCGGCGAAGCGCCCGAACTCAAAGGCTACTTCGTCGCCGCCGGATTCAACTCCATTGGTATTCAATCCGCGGGCGGCGTTGGCATGGCGATCGGCGAGTGGATAATACGTGGCTACCCACCGCCGGATCTTTGGGAAGTAAATATAAAGCGGACTTTCCCTTTCCAAAACGAATCCCGATATCTTCACGACCGAGTCAGCGAAACTCTGGGCATGCTCTACGGCATGCACTGGCCGTATCGGCAATACACAACGAGCCGGGATGTGCTTTGCAGTCCGCTTCATAAACGTCTCGTAACCGAGGGAGCTTGCTTCGGCGAATTAGCCGGCTGGGAACGGGCCAACTGGTTTGCCGATCCAAGAACTAAGCCCAAATACGAATACAGTTACGGCCCACAAAATTGGCACCACAACCAAAAAAAAGAGCACGAGACAACGCGAGAACGAGTAGCACTTTACGACCAAACATCATTTGCCAAATTTGACGTCGTAGGTCCCGATGCCGAATGCATATTGGAACGAATCTGTGCAAACAGCGTGGGTCGAGATATCGGTTCAATCACCTACACGCCATGGTTGAATGAACGGGCTGGAATCGAAGCCGACGTCACCGTCACGCGTTTCGCCGAACATGCCTTTCGGGTAATTACAGCCCCGACCACGAGACGTAAAGATTGGCACTGGTTGCTAAACCATATTCCGACGGGCAAGGACTGTTCTGTGTCCGATGTCACCGAAGAATGGGCTGTTTTGGGCGTGATGGGTCCCCAAAGCCGTACGCTCCTTTCTTCGTTGACGCGCACGAATCTCGACAACGAGTCATTTCCATTTGGAACCGGGCAAGAGCTTGAAATAACCGGAATCACTTGTTGGGCCCAACGCATCACCTACGTGGGTGAACTTGGTTGGGAGCTGTACTGTCCGTGGAACGCCGCACTCGAGCTTTTTTGCGTAGTGTTCGACGCAGGCAAATCGGTCGGAATCGGCCTTGCCGGGTACCATGCACTTGATTCGTGCCGGATCGAAAAAGCCTACCGCCATTGGGGACACGATATTGCCGACGGCGATACGCCACTAGAGGCCGGTCTAGGCTTTGCCTGTGCATTCGACAAAGAGATTGCCTTTATCGGTCAAGATGCGCTACTGCGCCAACGAGACGAAGGCGTAAACCGCCGCTTGACCCAATTTCTTTTACCAGACCAAGAGGCTCGGCCGTACCACGACGAACCAATTTTTCGAGACGGGGAGCAGGTTGGTTATGTCACATCAGCCAATTACGGCCATACCTTGGGCGGCAACGTAGCCCTCGGATACATCACCGCCAAGCAACCTCTAAACCAAGCGTCTATCAACGACGGTAATTTTGAAATAGAGATCGCGGGTACCAGATTTCCGGCTGCCGCGAGCTTCAGGCCGATGTACGATCCAGATTCTTTGCGGGTGAGGCAGTAACGATTATGGGAACAGACGAGCTCACGGTTTTTACAGCAAGAAAAGTCATCACAATGAATCGCTCTTGGCCTTACGCCACGGCAATTGCCACCAAAAACGGCAGGATATTGGAGGTGGGCACACTCGAAACACTCAAACCCTGGCTGGAATCTCATCCGCATCGCATCAACGATCAGTTCGCAGATAAAGTCGTCGCCCCGGGATTCATTGACCCGCACTTGCATCCGTCAATGGCAGCGGTGTTATTGCCTATGCGATTTATCACGGCAACCCGTTGGGAACTGCCGTGGGAAACCGTCCAACCGGTGACTACGCCTGTCGACTTCTTTCGGCGGTTGCATGAACTTCACGCCGAACAAGCGCCCGACGAACCACTCTTTACATGGGGTTACCACCAACTTTGGCATGGTCCGATGAACCGGACGTTGTTGAATGCCGTGTCCGTCGACAGACCGATCATCGTCTGGCATCGATCATTTCACGAGCTATACATGAATGACGGCGCCATGGGTTGGCTTGGAATTACGGCTAACGAAGCCGAGGGTAAACAACAAATCGACTTCGGCGCCGGCCGGTTTTATGAGAACGGCCTCGCTTACGCCATCGTCAAACTCAACCCATATATTCTGTCAAACGAACGTTATCGAGACGGCTTGCGGAGGCTTGTAGAAGTCGCGCATCACGGAGGCCACACAACGCTCGGTGACATGGCAGTGGGCTTATTCAATTTCGACATGGAGTGGCAAGGCACCAAGGACGTGTTGGACGACGTAAATACCCCGTTCAGAACGGTTTTGGTTCCCTCGGCGGCTAGCGTCGCGTTGATACAAGGGGGCCATGATCAAGCGCTTACTTTCATGGATGGATTGGCTGAACGCGATACCGAGCGTTTATTGTTCCCAAAGCATGTCAAACTATTCACCGACGGCGCCTTCTTCTCTCAACTCGCTCAACTCAAAGAACCTGGATACATTGACGGTCATCTCGGGGAATGGTTAGTGGCACCCGAACAATTCATCGACATCGCCCGCCGATATTGGAACGCCGGTTATAAGATTCACGTTCATTGCACAGGCGACCTTGGGCTAGAACTTGCGCTCGATACTTTGGATACCCTGCAGTGGGAACGACCACGCTTTGATCACCGGTACACCATCGAGCATTTTGGATTCTCTACGCCGGAACAAGTGGCACGAATCGCGGCTCTAGGCGCGCTAGTTTCGGCCAACGTGTATTACGTACACGAACTTTCAGCGATCTATGCGCAACAAGGAATTGGATACGAACGTGCGCATCAAATGGCCCGTGTCGGTTCTTGCGTCCGCGCTGGCATTCGTACGGCCATCCATTCGGACTTTACGATGGCACCAGCATCTCCCCTAAACAATGCCTGGGTCGCGTCAACACGAAAAAATATGGAAGGCGACGTCGTTTGTCCAGAGGAAGCGCTAACCTTGGACCAAGCACTTGCCGCTATCACCATCGACGCCGCCTACGTGCTCGGGATGGAGGACGAGATTGGTAGTTTGCGAGCCGGGAAAAGCGCGGACTTCACAGTTCTCGATGCTGATCCATATGCTGTTGGTGGGGAAGGCCTAAAGGATATCGCCATTGCCGCAACGGTGTTCAAAGGCACCCCCTACCTTATCAATGGCTGAGGTCCCTTTTATCGTCATCGGCGGATACCTCGGGGCCGGGAAAACGACATTGATAAATAGGATTCTTGGCGACGATCATGGCCTGCGGGTTGGTGTACTAGTCAATGATTTCGGCGACATAAACATTGACGCGAAGTTAATTCAGGGTCAGGACGGGCCATTGATTTCTCTCGCCAACGGATGCGTGTGCTGCCGACTCGGAAACGAGCTTGGTTCAGGTATAGAGACACTTTTAAATGTCGCACCAACTCTCGATGCGGTGCTGGTGGAAACCAGCGGTGTCGCGTACCCAGCAAAGATAGCTTCATATGCAAAAACCTGGCCCGGTCTTGCGCCTGGCGGAACGCTTGTTATGGCCGACGCTAACCGGATCCAGCACTTGGCGTTGGATAAGTTCGTTGGCCCGCTGGTCATCGAGCAGCTCCGCCAAGCTGACAGAGTCCTAGTCACAAAACTCGAAAAAGACAACGACTGGCCATCAGTTCAACGTTGGATTAACGCGCAAGCACCGGATGTTTCTATCATGCAAAGCCACGAATTCGCCTCGCAACTTCTATTCGAAATTCCTGCGTCCAACCATTCTCCAGTAGTCAGTGCCGACGTGACGTTCGAAGCGAAAACATTCACTACGAGCGATTCCCTGGATCTGGACGACATCGAGAGTTGGCTCGTCAGTCTTCCCCCGGAAATACACCGAATAAAGGGAATTTTCTACAACGCAGGTGACCCAAAGCACCGATGGGTCATTCAAGGAGTGGGACGACAAAGAACCATCTCGACGGGGGAAGCTTGGGGCAAAAGTCCAAAGCAAACCGAAATCGTAGTGATTTGGCCAACATCGCTTACGCCTAAATTTCCTGATGGAATTCTAGAGGACTCCACTGGACTGCAACCCAACCGAAAATCCCCTTAGCCAAAGAGATGACCGTCCTGCATACCTGGATCGTAACCCCATGCAACAACTGCTTCGGTACGATCTTTGGATAACGAATTCAATCGCGAAAGCACGGCTTCCCGATTTGGTAAACCCTTCAAAGGTTTCTCGTTTGGGTCGGTTGAATCGATCGGACCAACGTAATTCAGCCCCATATAGGTCTCGGATAGACGCAGGTGGGTATGCGGGTCAATAAACCCCGGCAGTATTACTTTGTCAGCAAAAGTCTCATCAATATCGTGGGGGACCCTTCGCAACCACGGCCGCATTGATTCCAGTGACCCTACCGATACAATTTTTCCATCACCAACGGCAACCGCGTTGGCCACCGGTCGACCCGGGTCCATCGTTCGGATCCGAGCTGCTGTAAACACTCTTAATCGCTGCATGAAATTACGCGCCAATTCAAAGATCTCGGAAACAACACGGCGTAGATCTACGCGCTACGTTGGCGCGCGTCTGCATCATTATTACGAAACAATCCGTTTGCGTCCCGAAGTCCCTCCCGATAAAACAGGTCAAGACCATCCTCTGGTACATTACTGCAGGTTACGCGAACGCACCCTGATCAAATGGAATCCTGGATTGAGACTGCCCATCTATTACGTTGACGTATTCACTGAGAAACTTTTCCAGGGCAATCCTGCCGCAGTCGTCACTGTCACTGAAAGCCTCGACACTACGACCATGCAATCCATAGCTTTCGAAAATAATCTGTCAGAAACGGCATTCGTATTGGTCGCGACGATGCCATTCTTGATTCGGTGGTTTTCCCCTTTGGTGGAAGTTGATCTGTGCGGCCATGCGACTCTCGCAAGTGCACGCATTCTCTTTGATAACCACCTACCACCGAATTCTTCACGCGTTAATTTCTCGGCGAAAAGAGGTTCCCTGAGCGCGTTCAAAAGGGACGACTTGATCTACTTGGATTTTCCCGCGGAGAACCCCGCGGCCGAGAAAAAAAACAAGAACCTCGCGCAGGCATTAGGCGCAGAACCCATCGAGTTGTACAAAGGCCAAGACGATTTCCTGGCAGTCTTTGAGAGTGAGAAGGCCATCCACGCCATCGACCCGGACTTCAGTTTACTTGCCAAACTAGAGTGCAGGGGCGTTATCGTCACGGCACCAGGGGACCAAGTGGACTTTGTCTCTCGTTTTTTCGCCCCGAGAACGGGCGTCCCGGAAGACCCTGTGACAGGGTCCACACATACGTTCATGGTGCCCTATTGGGCCCGTAAAACCGGTAAAACCGAGTTCACCGCAGCGCAGCTGTCGCAACGATCTGGGCGCCTTTATTGCGAGTTGAGCGGTTCCCGAGTATTCATTGGCGGCCACACAAAAAAATATCTGCAAGGCGAAATATCCATCTAGCACGCAGTGGCAAGACCGACGCAAGACTGTGTTTTCCACAAGGCCCATCGAGCGTGTCTCGTAATTCGGCGAGCCTATCCCCAACGTTCAAAAAAAGTAACGTCTTCAGCCCGGCGTCTTGTGACCGGCCCAAAATTGCCCATCGGGTAACCGATGGGAACGGTCACCACAACGCCATAATCCCGAGGAATGTCAAAATATGTATGTAGCTCTTCCTCGAACATCTGGTGCATGGTCGTTAGTGCCGCGCCAAGTCCCAAAGCTCGACACGCCAATAGGATGTTTTGTACACACGGATAAACCGACCCGTAGTTTGGCGGGCCCTCGCCGACACGTTCGTGCTCCGGGACCTTAAACGGCCAGTCGCATTTTCCACAAACGAATAATAGATACGGTACTTCATGCATGTGGTCGATTTGATAATACAGGGCCTTCAATTGGCGACCGGGGTCTTCCCTGCGCCGGGAAGCGCCTCGCGCCAGCGCCGACCTTTTCTCAATCGCGCGCTTGTATTGATCGGCAAACCATTTCTTGCCGGCGGGCTCTGAGACCAACACAAATCGCCACGGCTGGGTATTTTGGCCAGAGGGAGCCTGCACACCGGCGTTCAGGACTTTCCAAATCAACTCCATTGGAACCGGATCAGATTTCAACCTTCGCATCGCACGAACGTTACCGACCAGGTCGAAAAACCCCGGGTTGGTGTTTTCAGCCATCGAATGCCTCCCACTATTCATGCCAAGATTGCGCGATACATCGCGCGCATCGATTAAGACGCGAAGTGAGCATACGAAAGCGAACCCCTCCTCGTCATACGATCAACTTGCCCGTCCGAAACCTGAGACGCATGTCGGCTCATCTCAGTTTCAACTCTGCTTGCTACGCGAACAATACGGAACCTTTGACCGGTTAGCGGGTCAAAGTCTTTAGAAACGAATACTGACCAAGAAGAAATTTCAGTTCGGGGCTCACAGGTATCTCTCTCCCCTCCCAACGCCTGTGAGCCCCCCTTTCAGACACTGCTTCGAGTGTCCGCGTTTAAAACTACTGCAGGCTTAGGTCGCCGTCAAAGCAAAGTTCATGGCCGCGCATCCCAATACAGACTTAAGCCTCGCTTAAACGGACCTGCCAGCTCACAACGCATGGCCTATGCTTTGATTGATAGTAATGAAGTTCTTGGCGACACTATCGAAACGGGTAAAATGTTTTATCTTGAATTTAGACGGATCCGACAAATGAACGTCACACCTACCGATGCCACGCTAGGCGCAGTCGTAACAGAGGTGAACCTTGCAAACCTGACGGACGATCTTTGGGAGTCGATCCATGCCAACTTCCTGGAGTACGGCGTTCTGATTTTTCCCGGCCAGCACTTGTCCGAACAGGCACAAGGCCAGTTTGCCTTACGTTTCGGCAATGCGGAAAAGATGCATCCGCAACAACCGGGTCCATCAGTCCAACTATCGAACCAAAAAGCCAACGGCGAAATGGTTGATCCAGAAGACCAAGGGTACCGTCTTTTAAAAGGCAATGAAGGCTGGCACACGGACAGTACCTACATGCCGCTTGCTGCGAAAGCCGGCATGCTCGCGGCACTGGTCGTACCGCCGGAAAACGGTGAAACCGAGTTTGCTGATATGCGAGCTGCGTGGGATGAGTTAGATGACGACACCCAGAAAAAACTCGAGGAACTCTCTGCTTATCATTCGCTCTATTACTCGCAATCAAGGGACGGGTTCAATCACACGACCGACCACAGTTACGGGCTTCATGTTAAAGGCGCTCCGCTTCGACCCATCGTCAAGACGCACCCCGAGACCGGACGCAAATCCATCTACACTGGGCGTCACGCCTACGGAATTCCAGGAATGAGCCCGCAAGCGTCGGAATCACTACTATCCGATCTCTTGGACAATGCCTGCCAGCCTCCGAGAACCTATAAACATACATGGTGTATTGGCGACATCGCCGTTTGGGATAATCGTTGCGTCATGCATCGAGCGAGGCCGTACGACACCAACCAACCTCGCATACTCAGAGCATCACGAATTTCTGGCGAGCCGGAATCGGAACTTGCGCCAACCTTCGCAGATCATCGGGCGAGCGATTTTCGCCCCTCGTCGAACAACGAATTCTCTCTGTCCAGCTAGGATTCCGTCATTCCCATTCCGCAGGAATTCACTCAAGAGGCGATCGAGACCGCCTCTGAAGACGCCTTTTTACCGTTCAAGGAATTTCTCGAATGCCAGGAACCATACAAGTCGATGCTCGCCAACAACCCGTGGCTTCAGGGCCCAGCAGAAGATGACGAGCTTGTTTGGGGGGAAGGTAAGTTCTACGACACGACGGTTCCCAGAAAGCATTCTTATTGGAAGAATTACGATTTACCAACGCCGACCAAAGACCTGAACCAACTGCGACACGACTTTTTCGACTGGGGCTTTTGCCTAATCGAGGACGCGATCGGCGAAGAATCCCGTGTCGTGCTTCGAGCTCGCCTAGAAGAACAAGCCGAAGCTGAACGCATCGCGAAAATTGCCCACTTCACTCCGTTCTTCCAAATCGTCTGGTATCTCATCAACAAAGGTGAGTGTTTCCGGCGCTGCATTGAACACGACCCAGAATGGATCCAAGGGGGCCGTGTCATCGAACAGCTGCTGAACGAGTTTTTAGGTACACGTTGGTACAGCTATAGCATGGCTGGGAATATCTCCTACCCGGGATGCAAACCACAGTCACTTCACCAGGACCAGGGGGCCATCCTGCCGCTGCAAACGCCGCAATCGCCGGTGTTAGTCAACACCATGTACATCCTCCAAGACGTCAACGAAAAAAATGGCGGAACACTATTAATCCCAAGCTCCCACCGGATTCTTTCCGAAGCAGGAAGTGGTGGTGAGGTTGGAAAGCTGCCCCCAGCGATCAATCTGGAAGCCCCAGCAGGTACCGTGATGCTCTTTGATGGGAGGACATTACATGGCACCGGCGCTAACCGATCAAAAGAATGGCGCTACGTAATGACTCAAGCTAACAACAAGACGTGGCTTCGTCAGCAAGAGAGTTGGATGCTCATGGTCAGCCCCGACATCATCGCTAACGCGAGCGATAAGCTGTTGCGTCGAATGGGCCTGAGCAAAAACGCGTTGAAGGTTCGGCAAGAACTGGAGAACGGTGCATTTAACCCCGTGGGCGAGCTGACAAGAGAAATAGCAGAAAAGCTCGAACCGAATACCTACAGTGTCAGTCAACCGATTTAGGTCGTTGGCTTTGGACACCACGTGCAAAAGTAACGATCACCACACGAATGAACCTTTCAACTCATTGAATACGCAAGGAGGAGGGACATGGCAGACAGGCAGGTAAAGGAGATGGCGGAAGATGTCGAGGCGCCCATATTCAACACGACCGCTTTCACGACGCCACCCGATCTAAGCCAAGCCAAGGTGGCGATCGTCACGTCGGCCTCCCTTCATCATGCCGACCAAGACGATTTCGCTCCCAACGATAGCGGGTTCCGTGTACTGGACGGAAAAAGACGCGATTACCAAACCGGCCACTGGAGTCCAAATTTCGACAGCGTGGGTTTCGCAAGCGATATCAACACCATTATTCCCTTGGATCGGCTCGACGAACTCGAGTCTCAAGGAACCATCGGGCAAGTGTCCGAATCGCACCTGTCCTACGCTGGTAATCAGTTTGATCTGACAGCAATCCGAATGGATAGTGGCCCTGCCGGTGCCATTTTGCTGAAGGAGCAAGGCGTCGATGTTGTTCTACTTACCCCAGTGTGACCCTTGTGCACGCGTACCGTGAGTACGCTTGCGCACGTCTTCGAAGCACACGGAATTGCAACCGTCGCATTCGGCTCGATAAGAAAACAAATCGAAGGCGCCGCTCCTCCTCGAGGACTCTGGTGCGATTTCCCTCTTGGTCGACCATTAGGAAAACCCGGCGATCCCGCGTTCCAGCATCGAGTACTAGAACACGCATTCCGATTACTACAAGCCGAAGGGCCCGTTTTGGAAGACTTTGAAGAGGCAGTCACCGACGGAAACGAGGTTCTCAGTTGTCCATTGCCACCACGTAGCAATAACGATCTGCATCCCGCCATCGACGAAGCTCGTGGTCTCCGTCCCGCGTACGAAAGGGCCGTCAAACAATTCGGTAATCACTCAGGGACCGGGCGAGTTGTTGACGCCGACGGCATCGAAGACGCTCTCCTATCGTTAATTCAAGTCGCGAACGGGACCCCTTGGAAAGAAGCCGGTATACCCGGTATCCCTGCCCGAGTCGCGCAAGATATTCGCGGTTATTACGAAATGGCTGCGTTAGGACTTAGTGATCACATTCCCGCTGCTTGGTCAGGGACCCGATGGTTTTTCGATAACACCGAAGGCGGGAAACTCTTGTTGGAAGCTCGATCTGAAATGCGGGAAGCCGGTGAAAAGCAACCGATTTGGTTCTACATGGCGCCCGGAGATCGTTAACCATTTATCGTGTTCTCGCGGCCACAGACGCCTGCTTCGGACTGCCCCAAGAACGATACGATAGTTCTGATCTCCTCCGTGGTCTAACCCGTCCGGAACTCCGTTCTACGGAAAAATATTGACTGCACCTGTATCTGGGCTCGAACCGTTTCCGGGTTCAAGCGTCGACTCTACGCCCCAAGTACGCTCGGCAAGCGACGCGCAACCGCCACAT